>Ga0194133_10000040_pt1 | contig 241190 bp, 199 predicted proteins | sample TA2KigOf40mmetaG_FD_155448 | JGI IMG/M metagenome (GOLD analysis project Ga0194133, IMG submission 155448) | Freshwater microbial communities from Lake Tanganyika, Tanzania - TA2015055 Kigoma Offshore 40m | ecosystem: Environmental > Aquatic > Freshwater > Lake | place: Tanzania: Lake... | reverse complement strand
TTGTCGCCCCAGCAGTGGACGGACCCATCCGGGCGCAGCAGGATGTTGTGGTCGTAGCCGGCGCTGACTTGGATCGCGACCCATGGCACCACGTCACCGAGCAAATTGGTCTGGAGGCCGACCGTCGACTGGCCGTACTCGTTGAAGCCCCATGCGACCACGTAGCCCTGATCACGTGGCAGCCTGGTGTCGTGCCGCAGCGCGACCGTGTGACCGGCACCGCAGCTCACCTGGAAGTAGTCGATCTGGTTCGCGTTCGGCGCCGGATGCGAAGGTGCCTTCGCGGGAGACGTGTAGAACGAATTGAAACGCAGCAGTCCCCAGCCGATCGAGTCCTGAAGGGTCTGCGCCCCAGCTCGGCCCTGCAGACCCATCAAGGCCAGCCAAACCACAGAGGTGCGAAAAGTCATTCGCACGCACATTTGGAATTTGGCTGGAAATGGATACAGCATGGGACGGTGAAACCGACTCCGGAGAGTATTCCGGTGCATTGATCGGCTCGGGTTCCAACAACATTTACCTTTGAGGGAGCTTGACCATGTGCCGGAAGTCGGTGAAAACACTTTGAACTGCGTGAATTTTGTTATCAGACTCAATGCAAATCAAAGTTCGTTTGGGACTAATGTTATAAGACTATTCCTTTGTGCGGTGTTATCGTCGAATTCATCCTGCTTCCCCCACAAACGAACGCCCGCGGCCGAGCTCTCCCAGCCTTGAGCGTGTTCAGTCGACGTTGCGGATCACCCGGAACCCAAGCGTCGCTTCCCGACTGGCTGGGTCACTCGCGGATCGGCTCTCGCTCTTGGCGCACACCGGACAGTTGAACCAGCTGCCGCCACGGAAGGCGTGCGGCTCCCCCGCCTTCGTCTTCGGGTTGAAGCACCACTCGAAGACGTTGCCGTGCATGTCCTGCAGGCCCCACGGGTTGGCCTTTTTCGCGGCGACTGGATGCGTGGCGCCCGCCGACTGGTCGCGGCTCCACGAGAAATCGCCGATCGCAAGTTCATCGTCTCCCCAGCTCCATGCCGTCGTGGTGCCCGCACGGCAGGCGTACTCCCATTCGGCCTCGGTGGGCAGACGCCAGCCTTCGCCGCCAAGATCCTTCACGACCGCGAACTCGATGCATCCATCGGCGCGACGCGCCACGCTTTCCAGCGCGTATCGCGGCGGAAGTCCGTCACGCCTGGATCGTGCATTGCAGTATTCCGCGGCGTCGAAGAGCGTGACGCACTCGACGGGGCGCCGCGAGGCGTCGGATGCGTCGCGGAACTTCGACGGATTCCGACCGAGCACGGACCGAAACTCGCCTTGCGTGATCTCGGTGCGGCTCATGCGCATGGGCTTCGCGAAGCGCACCTTCGTGCCGGGTCGGCGGGTCACGCCATCCGCCTCGAACTGGCCGGTGCCCTGATCCAGCGCGCTCATCATGAACTCGCCCGCGGGAATGTTCACCGTGTCACGATCCGCGGAAGCCTCGTCGCCTCCCAGACCGAAGAGGCAGAGCATCGATAGTGCGCCCCACGCCACCACCGCTCGAGTCGCCCTGAGGCCACGCGCCCCGGACGGTGCTTCGTGGATGCGATGCATGCGAGATCGATTCAGAAGTGCAAGAGCAGCAGCGCGACATCGCCGTTGGTGACGATGCCGTCGCCGTCAATGTCACCCGGCGATCGGCCACCGATGCTCATCAGCATGATGGAGATGTCGCCGAAGTCGGTCTGGCCCGATTCATCGAGGTCGAACATGCTGTAGGAAACCGCGTCGGTCGGCGGCGTGATCTTGCCGCCTGTCGGCCCCGTGTTCGCCGTGTCGAGCACCCCGTGGTAGGTCGGTCCGATCATGTACGGATAGGCCGGCATGCCGGTTGTGTCGTAGGTCACGAAGTAGGCGTAGGTGCCCTGCGGATACTCGGGTGTCACGCAGAAGCGACCGTTCGAGGTGTCCAGGTCACCCAGTCCGGTGACGTACTCGAAGTCCTCGATGTAGTAGCCAAGTGGGTAGGTCGTGCTGACGGCCGGACCATAGTTCGAGCTGGTCAGCACGGTACCGTTCGGAAGCGAGGTGCGCTGGGTGATGCTGCGCTTTCGGTAGCTGGAGCGCATCATCTTGATCGCGCCGGAGCCGTCGGTGTTCGTGTGTGCGTACGGACCGTACACCGGATATCCATCGAACGCGTAGCCCACGATCGAGGAGTGCAGTGCTGCGGTCTCATCGTAGATGCACGCCGCGTTCTGGTGGTTGTGGTACTGCTGGTTCGGGGCCGGATGTCCCCCACAACCGTCGAAGCTGGGGCCTTCCACGAAGATCGCGTTCTGATGCCAGATGTTGCGGTTGTTGTAGCTGCGCGCGTCGCTGGCGTTGTAGATCGCCACGCCGTTGACCCACACGCCGATCGCACCAAGGCCCGTGGCCGTCTTGGGCGCCGCCTTGGGCTGCGGATTGCGTGTGATGCGGAAGGTTCAGTTGCCGTCGGACGGCGTGTTTGGATTTCCAGACCACGGCCCGATCTGATACGCAGGCACCGAGCTGCACGAGACATAGATGTAGTTCGCGTTGTACTTGACGGCTTGCACGTCGGCCTCGAGCCCGTTGTATCCCGTGCGGCCGATCTGATTCAGGAGCCAGCACTCGACCTGCGGGGGCGCGGCAAGCGCGACCGCGGCGGTGCCAAAGGCCAGGAGCGAGGCTGCCTTCATGACAATACACATTGCACCACAAACGCAGTTGGGCATAGCCAAAATTCCAAAGAGTTCAGGCTTTTAAAAGGAATTGTCCTTCCATGACCGCTGGCTGCGCCAATCCGAGCATCTGAAGCAGGGTTGGAGCCACGTCCCCAAGCCGGCCGTCCTCGCGCAGGCGCGCGTTCTTCCATCTGGAACCAACCAGCGTGAGAGGAACCGTGAAGTTCGTGTGCGCGGTGTGCGGCGCGCCGGTGGCGGGATCCTTCATGAGTTCGGCGTTACCGTGATCGGCGGTGATGATCCCTTCGCCGTCCTTGGCAAGCGTGGCGTCGAGGATTGCCTGCACGCACGCATCGACGGTCTCGCACGCCTGAATCGTGGCGGGTAGCGATCCGGTATGACCCACCATGTCGGGGTTCGCGAAGTTCACGATGAGCAGACGCTCGCAGTCGGGTGCGGCCAAGCGCGCCAGCACCGCGTCACGAACCCCAAGCGCGCTCATCTCGGGCTTCAGGTCATAGGTCGGCACGTCCTTCGGGCTTGGCACGATCGTGCGACGCTCGCCCGGGAACGGCGCCTCGCGGTAGTCGTTGAAGAAGAAGGTGACGTGGGGGAACTTCTCGGTTTCCGCGCAGCGGAACTGCGTGAGGCCCGCATCGCTCACCACCTGCCCCAGGATGCCCTGCATCTTCGCGGGTCGATGGAAGATCGGCTCGACCGGCAGACCCTTCTCGTACTCGGCCATGGTGGCGAAGAACAGGTCGCGCGGCCTCGGCTCGCGATCGAAGCCACCACCCTGCACCGCATTCCAAGCGGCTTCATCGAGCATGAACGCCTTGCACAGTTCGCGTGGTCGGTCGCCGCGGAAGTTGAAGAAGACCACGCTGTCGCCGTCGCCAATCACGCCTGCGTCGAGCATGCGCGTGGGTGGCGTGAACTCGTCACCGGCCTGCGTGGGACTGGTCGGGTTCGCCAGGTTCGCGCGGATGGCCTCGATCGCGGTGGGCGCACGCGCACCGTCACGGCCCACCAGCAGGTCATAGGCCCGCTTCACGCGCTCCCAACGGTGATCGCGGTCCATTGCGTAGAAGCGGCCGCACACCGTGGCGATGCGACCACCCGTGCGCTTGAGCACCTCCTCCAACCATGGCAGGTAGCGAAGCGATCCCTCGGTCGGCGTGTCGCGGCCGTCGGTGAAGGCGTGCACGAAGAGTCGATCGGCCGGGAATCCCATGGACTTCGCGAGATCCAGGATCGCCTCCAGATGCGGCAGATCACTGTGCACCTGCCCGTCGCTCACCAGACCCATGACATGCACGCTTCGCCCCGAGGCCTTCGCGCGATCGAACGCCTTGCGCAACGTGGCGTTGCGCGCGAAGTCGCCGCTGCGGATCGCGCGCGTGATGCGCATGAGCTCCTGATCCACGATGCGGCCCGCGCCCAGATTCTGGTGACCGACTTCGCTGTTGCCCATCACGGGACCGTCGGGCCCCACGGGCAGTCCGACGTCCTCACCGCTCGTGCGGATCAAGGTGGTCGGCCAGTCACGCTCCAGCGCGTCGGCGCAGGGCGTTCGCGCCAGCTTCACGGCGTTGAACGCGTCGTGCGCGTGATGCGGGTTCCGGCCCCACCCGTCGCGGATCACCAGCACCACCGGACCCTTCGCGCCCACGCTGGAACCTGCTGCAGTCATGCGGCGAGTGTAGGAGTTGGCGGAGGCGCCATGCCGCATTGCCCGCGGATGCGCGCGGGGCTAGCCTGCGCTCATGGGAGATAGTGCAGCACCCGCCCCGCTCGACGCCGCCAGCGCCAACGCGCTGCGTGAGCGATGGACCGACGTGAAGCAGCGCATCGCCGCCGCGGCCATGCGAAGCGGCCGCAAGGCCAGCGACGTGGTGCTGGTTGCCGTGACGAAGAGTGGCAGCATCGACCAGATCCGCGAACTCGTGAACATGGGTCAGGTGGATCTGGGCGAGAACCGCGTGCAGCAGCTGGTGCAGCGAGCCGCCACGATCAGCGAGTGGGTCGGTCGCCCGCGCGAGATCGATCCGAAGAGCCCGCAGCCGCCGATGGTGCGCTGGCACATGATCGGCAGCCTCCAGCGCAACAAGGCCCGCAAGTGCATGGAGGTCGCCCGACTCATCCACGGTGTCGACTCGCTGCGTCTGGCGGAGGAACTCCAGGCCGCGGCGGTGCGCCGCGAAAGCCCGATGGAGGTTCTTGTCGAAGTGAACGTGAGCGGCGAGGCCAGCAAGAAGGGCATCGCGCCGCCGGCCGTGCGCCACATGCTCGACCAGATGGACACCATGATGAACCTGAAGGTGCGTGGCCTCATGTGCATGGCCCCGCTCGATGGCGGCCTGGACGCCGCCCGCCGCACCTTCGAGCGGTGCAGCGAGATCTTCCACGAGTGCCAGCGCTCAGGCGCGGGTGGTGACCGCTTCGACATCCTCAGCATGGGCATGAGTGGCGACTTCGAGGTGGCGATCGAGTGCGGCGCCAATCTGGTGCGCGTGGGCAGCGCCGTGATCGGGCCACCGCTGGTCGAGGAGCTGTCGGAGGAGGCATGACGGCCACGCCGTGGAGCGCCGGACTGCGTGGCCGATTCCTTGCCTTCGAGGGGCCGGATGGAAGCGGCAAGAGCACGCAGATCGCGAAGCTGCAGGCCTGGGCCGAGTCGCAGGGACTTCCGCTGCTGGTGGTGCGGGAGCCCGGTGGCACGCCGATCGGCGAGCGCGTGCGCGACATCCTGCTGGATCCCGCGCACGAGGAGATGAACGTGCGCTGCGAAATGCTGCTGTACATGGCGAGCCGCGCGCAACTGGTGCAGGAGCGGATCGAACCCGCCCTGCGGGCCGGCTCCTGCGTGCTCAGCGATCGATTCGTCGGCAGCACGCTGGCCTATCAGGGCGCAGCGGGCGGACTGCTCGAAGCCGACATCCGTGCGGTGGCGCAGGTCGCGATCGGCGGCCGATGGCCGGATCTGGACGTGCTGTTCGACGTGGACACCGAGACCGCGATGCGCCGACTGAACCCCCTGCTCGATCGCATGGAATCGAAGGGCTCCGCGTTCCATCGGCGCGTGCGCGAGGGCTATCTGGCCGAGTCGCGGCGGGATCCGAAGCGACATCTCGTCGTCGACGCGTCGCGCACGCCGGACGAGGTGTTCACCGACCTGCTGAAGGGTCTCGAGGCATGGACCTCGCGGCTCAGCCCCGTCGCCGCGTGCTGACCGGCGGTGGCTTGGCGGGCGTGCCCGCGCCGCCCGTTTGACAGCGCTCGTTGAGCGCCTTCACCCGATCCACGATTGACTTGGCCTGATCCGGCGACATGTTGTGCAGGTAGGCCATGGCGAGGGCGTTGACCTCGTTGAAGCCCTCCATGAAGACCTGCTTGCCGTCGGGCGAGAAGCGGAAGCTGCGCACGTTCAGGTCGGCGACCACCTGTAGCGAGGCGAGCACCTCGGGGCTGTCCTTGGCCTTGCCCGAAAGAAGCTCGCCCAGCAGTCGGCGCATCGCCGTGACATGCAGCTCCTCGCCGAACTGGCGTGACTGCAGCACCTCCTGATTCACGCGCTTCATGGTGTCGAACGGCTGCGGGATCACGCGCCACTCCTCACCGTTCACGCGCACCGCGCGGCTGCTGAACACCATGAGCGTGGCCACCATGGCGCGGCCAGTCGCGGCGTTGCCAGGCGTGAAGTGCTCCTCGAACGGGACGTTCTCCAGGCCGCTCTTCTCCGGCGTCGTGATTCGAATCTCACCCTTCTCGACGTCGATGTGCAGCTCGCGCACGCCCACCTGATAGAGCATCCACAGCGCGCCTTGGAGGAGCGGGTGGTCGTTCGGCACTTTCTGCTGGAGCCCCTGTCCCACGATCGTGCAGCAGATCTCGGCGAATGACTTGCCCGATGCGAGCGCGGGAATGATGCTGTTGGCGAGCTGCAGGTACGGCCCGCTTTCCTGTGGCTTGAGCTCGATGGTCGCGTCGTTGAGTCGGATGGTGGTCATGGCGGTCCTGTGTTCAGTCTGGCAGTGCGACCACAGCGTCGCGGTCGACATCGAGTCGAAGGGTCTCGCCGACACGGTTGGAGGCGCGTGGATCGGCCTCGAAGACGACGAGCGTACCGAGCGGCGTGTCGACGAGATGCCGTGCGCGCTCGCCCAGATAGGAGCTCGCGGTGCACCGGCCGGAAATCGGTCCCGATGCGGAGAGACGCAACGACTCGGGTCGGATCGCCAGCGTGATCCGGGCACCCGGGCGAAGCCCGCTGGTCGCGCTCTCAAGCGTGCACGCCACGGTCCTGAGCATGCTGCCGTGCGCATCCGAGGTCGAGACCTCACCCGGCACGAGATTCGTCTCGCCCATGAAGGACGCGACGAAGCGCGAGGCGGGCCTTCGATACACGTCCTCCGGTGCGCCGCGCTGCTCGATGCGACCGTCGCGCATGACGACCACTAGATCCGCCAGGCTCAGCGCCTCCTCACGATCGTGCGTCACGTACACCGCGGTGATGCCGACCTCGCGGCAGATGCGGCGGATCTCCTCACGCATCTCCAGTCGCAGACGCGCGTCCAGATTCGACAGCGGTTCGTCGAGCAGCAGCACCTCGGGGCGGAAGGCGAGCGCGCGTGCAAGCGCCACGCGTTGCTGCTGACCACCGCTCAACTGACCCGGCTTGCGGTCGGCGAAGGCCTCCATCCGGACCATCTCAAGCGCCTCTCGCGTGCGGGTCGTGCGCTCGGAAGCCTGGACGCGTCGCACATCGAGTCCGAACGCGACGTTGTCGCGGACGCTCATGTGCGGCCAGAGCGCATAGCCCTGGAAGACCATGCCCGCGTTCCGGCGCTCGGCCGGAAGGTGCGTGACATCGCGGTCACCGAAGCGCACGCGGCCCGCATCAGGCTCCTGCAGCCCCGCGATCATGCGAAGCACGGTGGTCTTGCCGCATCCCGAGGGCCCCAGCAGGAACGCGAGCGATCCCGCCGGCACCACAAGGTCGACACCATCCACGGCCACGACCTCGCCGAAGCGGCAGCGCAGTTGTTCCAGTGTGATCGACAGCACGTGGCGCAGAATAGGGCGCGCGCGTCAGGGCCCGACCGGCCCACCCACGCGGGTGCGCACGCGCATCAGGCCCGGAACCGCCATGCGCAGGTTCGCCTCCAGACCGCCCCGAAGCGTGCGATCCACCTCGTAGGCGGCGGCGGAACCGTCCACGCGCAACGTGAGCGTGCCGCCCCGCAGCGTCTCGACGGTCGCACAGCTCTGCAGTTCCGCGGGTGCGAGCCGTGCCCACGCGTCGGTCGCGGCGCCGATCGAACGCTCGAGCTTCCGCAGTTCGCGCGCGAAGCCGGCGACGTCGCCGTCCAGGCCGGCGCCGCGCTCCGGCCTGGCTCGCCACCCCGAAAGCTTGCGGATGCGATCGATCTCGCCGCTCATCGCGCGACCCCGGGATCGAAGAGGCCCTCGGGCAACGCGCGCGCCTTGCCGGCGCGATCCAGGCACGCCAGCGTGGTGGCGCCGGTGCACAGCAGCTCCGCGCCGCGATAGAGCTCGTAGGTGTGCTCGATCTTCACGTGGCCCGCGCTGGCCAGCGTGGTCTCGAGACGCAGCAGATCGTCGTAGCGCGCGGGGCGTCGATAGGCGACCTGCATGCGCACCACCGCCAGGAAGACGCCCGCCTCCTCCATGTCGCGATAGTTCCGGCCCATCGCGCGGAGCAGTTCCGTCCGGCCCATCTCGAACCAGACGGGATAGACCGTGTGATGCACGACGCCCATGGGGTCGCACTCGCAGTAGCGCACACGGATCTCCATGCTGCCCTTCATGCGCTTCAGCCTACCGCAGTCGCCTCACTTTCCAACGCAGAAGCGACCGAAGATACGCCCCAGGATGTCGTCGGGCGCGATGCGACCGGCGATGCCGCCGAGTGACTCGAGCGCGCCATGCATCGCGGCGGCGACGAGTTCGGGATGCGCGAGCACGCGACCGGAACCGATCGCGGCCAGCGCCGCCTGCAGGTGCAGGACCGCTTCGTCCAGCAGCGCGCGATGCCGCTCGGCCAGCACCACGCCCTCGGCCGAGGCTGGCGCTGCAAGACCCAGCACCGCCGCGGCGACGCGCTCGCGAAGCGTCTCGAGTCCATCACCCGTGATCGCGCTGGTCGCAAGCCATCCATCGACCGCGCGAAACGACGCACGATCCGACTGCGTCTGCACGCAAATCGAGGATGGATCGCTGTCCCGTGTCCATGTGCCATCGTGCGAGCACTCGATCCGCACACACGCGCGACGCATCGCCTCGTCGCGCATGCGCTGCCCAAGCGCGTCGAGTCCATGGACCGTTCCATCCACGCCAGGTGCGTCGACCAGCAGCACCTCCACGGGACCATCGGGGCCATCCAGACGCAACGGCTCCACCAGCGCGTCGCGCGTGGTGCCGGCCACATCGGCCACCACCGCACGTGTGCGGCCCAGCAGCGCGTTGAAGAGCGCGCTCTTGCCGGCATTGGGAGCGCCGCACAGCACCACCCAAGGCGCGCTCTCGAGTCGCTCCATCGAGATGGCACCCTGCAGCATGGCGCGCAGCGACGTGGTCACACGATCGATGCCCACGCGCAGATCCGACGGCGTGATCGCGACCACGTCCTCCTGATCGGTGAAGTCGATGCCCGCCTCGACCAGCGCGAGAAGATCCGCCACCGCTTCGGCCGCGGCGTCGGCACCACGCCCGACCACGCCCGCTCGAAGCATCGACGCCGCACGAAGTTCAGCGTCGGTCCGTGCCGCGATCGTGGCAGCCACGCCCTCGGCCTGTTCCAGCGTGAGACGACCAGACTCGAACGCGCGAAGCGTGAATTCACCCGGCGACGCGGATCGTGCAATGCCCGTGGTCTCCAGTGCGCGCGCCACAGCGAGGCCCAGCGTAGGGTGTCCCGGCACCAGCAGTTCGAACGAGTCCTCGCCGGTGTAGCTGGCGGGTCCCGGCATCGTCAGCACCAGACATGGAAGCCGTCCGATCGGCAGTTCGATTTCGCCCGCACGTACCACGCGCCGCATGGGCCCGAACGGCATGCGCGAATCCACCCGGCGAAGCACGTCCGACGCGTCCGGGCCGCTTGCGCGCACCATGAGAACCGCCGCGCGCCCTGACGCCGACGCCACCGCCACGATGACCTCGCGCGCGTGAGCCTGCGCGCCGGACATGATTTCAGTCACGACCCTTGAAGCGACGACCCTGGCTCCGCTTCTCCTGGGCGCGCTTCATCGCGGCCTCGTAGAGTTTGCCAAGACGATCCTGCTTCCGGGGCTCGCCCTTGCGCGGCGAGAAGTCCATGCGGTCAATCTTGGCACGGATCCGCTTGCCTTCCACGATGCCCACGCAGGTGCTGGTCATGATGTAGAGGGTCAGTCCGCTCGGCGCCGAGTACAGCATCACCGGGAACAGGATGACCGTCATCCACTTCATCATCTTCTGTTGCTGCTGCTGCTCGGGCGTGAGCGTGCCGGTGGTCGGCGGCGCCATGTACTTCTGCTGGAAGTAGAACACGACCGACATGAGCAGCGGGATCACGTTGATCGAGGAGAGTTCGAACGGCCAACTGATCAGCGGCTGCGAGAACGTCACGAACTTGTCCGGTGCGCTCAGGTCGGCCAGGAAGTCCCATCCGCCGAACTGCTGGAAGAGCCCGAAGAAGGCGGGGGCCTGACGCAGGTCGAAGGCGAAGTAGAGCACCGCGTACAGCGCGATCCAGATCGGCATCTGCAGGAAGGTGGGCAGCATGCCGCCCACACACCCTGCAGGATTGATGTTGTGCTCGCGGTACAGGCGGAACTGCTCCTGCTGCATCCGCTTCGGATCGCTCGCGTAGCGCTTCTGCAACGCCTCAAGCTCCGGCTTGATTGCAGCCATGCCCTTCGTGACGCGGGCCATCTGTACCTGGCTGTAGCGCGTGACCGGGTGAAGCGCCAGACGCACGAGCGCCACCAGCACGATGATCGCCACGCTCCAGTCGAAGACGACATAGTCGTGCAGGAAGGTGAGCAGCAGCACGATCAGGTTCGCAAGCCACGAGAAGGTGCAGAAGCTGCAGCAGCCACTGATCAGATACAGGATCAGGCCGTCCATCCGCAGCGCGTGGTACGGCTCCACATGCTCCAGCAGGCGCGGATCCAGCGGTCCCGCGAACACGCCCATGTCGAACGCGGCGTTCGTGCCGGCCGCCACCATGACCATGTCGCTGCGGAGTTCCGTGAAGGCCACGCGATCCGCGGACGCGGCGGTGTCGGAAAGTGCCCACACCTCGTGCACCGGCGATAGCACCTTGCCCTTGGGATCGGTCGGATTCGCCGCGTGCACGGCCAGCGCGAAGTAGCGGTTGGTGGTGCCGAACCAGCTGAGCTCGAAACCCTGCTGACGCTGCGCCTCCTGCGGCCAGAGCATCGGTGTGGACGCGTCGACCAGCTTCATGACCTGGTCTCGGTCGAACATCGCGCCGTGCACGATCACGTTCTGTCGCTGCGGATCGCGCTGCGCGCCGTACAGGTAGCCGAACTGGAAGCGACGGATGTCCATCATGCCGCCCGGATCCTTCGAGAGGTCGCCGGGGCCATACTGGATCCAGCGCAGTTTCAGCGGCCGACCCGACACGTTCTCCACGCGCTGGTTCAGGCGCATGTCGAACACGGGCGCGCCCTGTGCAGGCTCCATCGCGAAGACGCGCTGGATGCGCACGATCGCGTTGCCGTCGGCGTCGGCGACCTCGGTCTCGAAGGCGCCCGGGCCGCGCTCGGTCCACACGCCGCCAAACAGGCTGATCAGCTGGCCGTCGATCTCGATCGCGCGCGCCGCCAGCAGCGGAACCTCGAAGCCCTGCAGCATGCCGAGCGTGTGCAGGTTGTAGCGGGCCTCGTCGGAGGGCAGCGCCGGCGGAGTCGAGGCACCCGCGGCCATCGCGGCGCGATGCGCGCGCGCGGCCTCGCGATCGGCGGCCGTGATCCAGATGTCGCTGAAGGTGATGCGCTGGATGCCCGCGGACCCCGGCGAGAAGTCGACCAGAAATCCGGCCTTGTCAGGCTGCAGCGAACCGATCGAGGTGCGTGAGGTTCCCGCGGCGGTTCCCTGCGGCAGGCGCGCGCGCAGGCCGGTCAGCGGTGTGGCCGGCGCAGCGTCAGGCTTCGTTTCGGTGGCCGCGGACGAATCCTTCGCGACCGCCTGTGTGCTCGCGGCGGGCGTCGCCTGCGACGCGATGGTCGATTCGGTCTTTGGCGCCTCCGGATCCAGACCACCCGACTTGCGGGCGCCGGGACCGAAGATCGCGGCCGCGACGACGCCACCCGCCGCGACCAAGGTCAGCAGCAGCAGCGGCCAGCGCCGACGCTTGTTCGGTTCCGCCATGGCTCAGCGACCCTCGGCCAGTCGGTTGCCGAGCCAGCTGTAGCGCTCGAGTTCCTGACGAAACTGCGAATCCTTCTCCAGGAGCATTCGCACGAGTTCCTTGGTGGTCATGCCGTCCCGCGCAGCGACTTCGGTGCGCAATCCGCGACACGCATCCACGCGATCCTGAATCGCGACAGCCATCGGGCTGCCCTTCTTCTCGCGCGTGACCGCAGCCTCCAGTTCGGCAATGTGTCGATCCAGCCATGGGAGGGCGGGCTCCGACGCCATGTTCACAAGCTTCTCAAGACAGCCCGTCTCGTCGCGTGAAATCGCGTTCCGGGCCGAGATTTCCTCGGCCACCACCGAGATCTTGGTGCGCGTCTTCGCGATGTCGTAGTCCAGCCGGAAGAACTGCACGGAGCGTGGCTTGATCTGGACCTGTCCGCGTTCGTCCCTCGTCTCCTCGACGTCGAGGATCGCGTAGCTCGCGCGGGGATCCAGATCGCGGGGCTGACCGACCGATCCCGGATTGATGATCAGCCGTTCCGGACGCGGACCCTCCGGCGCCTCGGCCGCATCAGACCCATTGGTCGCGCTGCCCGGGATGGCGGCCATCTTGAACTCCCACGTCTGGTTGGTCATCTCCTTCGAGAAGTAGAAGTCCCCGTCCTCGGTGAAGACGCCCGGCACGTGGGTGTGGCCCACCAGGCAGAAATACGCGCCGGAACTCTTGATCCGCTTGAAGATGTCCGCCATCTTGCCCGGGCTGCTCTCGGCGTCCTCGGGAAAGAGATATTCGTTGATCGGACGGCGCGGCGTGCCATGCACGCACAGGAACGGTCCCTCGCTCACGCGCACGCGCAACTTGCCGAGGAACTCCCAACGCTTCACCGCACCAGCCTGGTCGCGCGCGCTCTCGGCCTCGAACTGCTCGCGCGTCCAGTGGGCGGCGCGCTCCGCCACGGCGTTGAAGTTCGTCGGCTCGTACAGCACGCCATAGTCGTGGTTGCCCAGCAGCGACCAGCGGCACCGCTTCGCGACCAGATCCGCGCACTCCACCGGATTGGGTCCGTAGCCGATGATGTCGCCAAGGTTCCAGATCTGGTCGCCCTTGCTCGTGTCGATGCGCCGATCGATGTCGGCCAGCACGATCTGGAGCGCCTCGAGATTGGCGTGGATGTCACTGATCAGGGCGATGCGCACGGGAAATTCCGGGTTTGGAGGGGTCGATGCTAGAGGCCATCAGAGGGGGCGTCAAAGATCCGCCCGCGCTTCGCGGGACGCAAGGCGCTGCACCATCTCCAGCAGGGCGCGCCGATCGATCGGCTTGGCGAGGTACTCGTCGCATCCCGCCTCGATGCATCGTTCGCGATCGCCGCTCATCGCGTGCGCGGTGAGCGCGACGATCGGACCACGCCAACCCTCGCGCCGCAGTCGACGCGTCGCGTCGTATCCATCCAATTCGGGCATCTGCATGTCCATCAGGATGAGATGGAATGGATCGCCGGATCGTTGCGAGGCAAGCGCGAGATCGATCGCCTCCACGCCATTCGTCGCGATCGATGTCTGCATGCCGGCCTTCGTCAGGTGATGCGTGACGAGGCGACGGTTGTCCTCGCCATCTTCGGCGACCAGCACGCGGATCGCTCGGCCCTGTACGCCAGGGGTGGTGGAAGCCGAAACCCGTCCCGCCTCCTCATTCGGAAGTTTCAAGACCATCGGCACGCCGTCGATCGGCCCCGTGCCGATCTCGACCATGAACACGCTGCCGCGTCCCGCCTCGCTCGTGACCTGGATGTCACCACCCATCATGCGCGCAAGCCGTCGGCTGATCGCAAGGCCCAGACCCGTCCCGCCGAAGCGCCGCGTCATCGACGCATCGCCCTGGATGAACGGCTTGAAGAGCGCCTGAAGCTTGCCGGGTTCGATGCCGATGCCGGTGTCGGTCACGACGATCCGCAACCTGCGGTGCTGCAATTGTGGCGTGCTCCCGTCGTCCTCGATGCGCGGTCGCGCCTGCCCCTCCTCATAGGAGATGTCCACCTGGATGCCGCCGTGCGAGGTGAACTTGATGGCGTTGCCAAGCAGATTCACGAGGATCTGCCGGAGCCGGTGGGGATCGGTCTGCACGACCGCGGGCACTGCGCCATGCAGCACCGCGTGCATCTCCAGGCCACGTTCCTGCGCGGCGGGACGGAGCGCCGTCACGCAGTCGACCACCACGCGCAGGGCGTCGGTCGGCACGGATTCCATGCGCATGCCGCCAGCCTCGATCTTGGTGAGGTCCAGCACGTCGTTGATGAGGGCGAGCAGGTGCTCGCTGTTGCGGCGGATCGCGCGGCGAAGGTTGGAACGATCCTCGGCGGCGGTCGACTCGTCCAGCAGCACGTCGAGGAAACCAAGGATCGCAGTCATGGGTGTGCGGATCTCGTGGCTCATGTTCGCCAGGAACATGCTCTTGCTCTCGGTCGCGGCCTCGCTCTCGGCCCGAGCCTGGTGCAGCGCCTCGTTCTGCCGCAGCAGTTCGGCGCGGGCCCGTTCGAGTTCGCGCGCCGCCCGCGACTGGTCCTCCAGCGCCGCCGCCAGCCGGTCATTGGCGGTGAGCGTCAGCCGGTCGCGCGCCGCGGCGAGCGGCCACTCGGTCAGCGTGCCGACCATGCGCACCGCGACGCCTCCCTCGCGGATCGCCTGGCCTCGCGCACGCAGCCACTTCCACCCTCCGTCGCCTGTTCGAAGGCGAAACTCCATGTCGAATTCAGAGCGGCCGTCCAGATGGCTCGACACCGCGCCGAGCACGCGGCCCGCGTCCTCAGGATGCAGACGACCGGTGAAGGCCTCGAACCGATCCGGGAAAGCCGCCACATCCACGCCCAGCAACGCGCGCAGTTCGGACGAGTACCACGCCGTGCGGTCCCGCAGGTTCCAGTCCCACGCGCCATGGCCGGCACCAAGCAGCGCATCGATCAGCCGCTCGCGCTCGGTGGGATCGGTCGGATGGGGTCGCGGTTCCTGCATGAGTGCCGCACCGCCACGGCAAGGACCGGCGCGCACGACACCGCTACGATAGCCGCCCGCCTTCGGGCCTCCCGGCGCGTTCGCACGGGCCTCCGGCACGAGGGTCTGACCCCACGGAGACTGCATCATGGCTTCCAGCCCCGCGACCACCGCTTCCGGCAACCACTACGACCTCATCGTGATCGGCGGCGGTCCGGGTGGCTACGTGGGCGCGATCCGCGCGGCACAGATGGGCAAGCGCGTGGCGTGCGTGGAGCGCAACAAGCTCGGCGGCGTCTGCCTGAACTGGGGCTGCATTCCGACCAAGGCGCTGCTGCACACAGCGAAGGTGTACTCCGAGGCGATCGGTCACGGCGCCGACATGGGGATCGAGGTCGACGCGAAGGCCGTGAAGGTGAATTGGGAGAAGGTGATCGGCCGCAGCCGTGGCGTGACCACGCAGCTGAACAGCGGCATCGGCTTCCTGTTCAAGAAGAACAAGATCGAGCACGTACAGGGGCACGCGAAGATCCTGAACGGCAAGTCGGCGTCGGGCCCGTGCAAGGTGCAGGTGTCGGTGGCGGACGAGAACTACTACGCGGGTACCGGCAAGCCGGGCGCGGGTGACCGCACACTCACGGCGGACAATGTGCTCATCTGCACCGGTGCGGCGCCGCGGCAGCTTCCGTTCGCGCCCAACGACGGCAAGACCGTCATCAGCAGCTACGAGGCGATGGTGCTGCCGAAGAAGCCCGTGAGCATGGTCGTGGTGGGTAGCGGCGCCATCGGCATGGAGTTCGCCTATTTCTACAACGCGTTCGGCACCAAGGTGACCGTGGTCGAGATGGTGGACCGCATCCTTCCCCTTGAGGACGCGGACATCAGCAAGGCCGCACAGAAGATCTTCGAGAAGCAGGGCATCTCGTTCCGCACGGGCTGGGGCACGAAGGCCATCGAGAAGACCGCCAAGGGTGCGAAGGTCACGCTGGAGAGTGTGGCCGACAAGAAGACCGAGACCATGGAGTGCGAGGTGGTGCTGGTGGCGGTCGGCGTGCAGGGCCGCACCGACGGCCTGTTCGACGCGAGCCTGGGCCTGAAGATGGAGAAGGGCCTGATCGCGACGGACTATCGCGAGAAGAAGGACAAGGCCACGTATCAGACGAGCGTGCCCGGCGTGTACGCGATCGGCGACGTGATCGGCCCGCCGACGCTGGCGCATGTGGCCAGCGAGGAGGCCGTGACCGCGGTCGAGCGCATGTTCGGCCACCACACGATCGGCATCGATTATGACGCGATTCCCGGCGCGACCTACTGCAACCCGCAGGTGGCCAGCGTGGGCATGACCGAAGCGCAGGCGAAGGAGAATGGCCTGAAGTACCACGTGGGCATGTATCCGTTGAAGAGTCACGGCAAGGCGATCGCGGACGGCGCGAACGAGGGCCTGGTGAAGGTGATCACCAGCGAGCCATACGGCGAGATTCTTGGCGCGCACATCGTGGGAGAGAACGCGAGCGAGCTGATCCACGAGATCTGCGTGGCGAAGCGGCTCGAGGCGACCGCCGAGGACATCATCACCACGATGCACGCGCATCCGACGATGGCGGAGAGCATCCACGAAGCGGTGCTGGCGACCGAAGGCCGCATGATCCACGGGTGATGACGAGGGTCGGAGGTCGTCATTGACCACCTGCTCTCCTCGCGCCGCCACGAAGGTTGCGGCAGATCACGATTGCTCCACCATCTGTCCACCATGCGTGGTGCATCGCACGCCCTCCTTGCGGTGGATGCTCGGTGGACAACCCGCCTCTCGCGACGCCTTTTGATCAATCGCGCGGATTTTCAGCCTCTTCTTTGTGACTGGAGCACGCGCCGCGGCACAGTGCCAAGCGTGTGGGCGCGGTTTCGCTGCCAGCCGCTTTGGCAGTGGAAGATTTGGTGGTTCGATGCGGACGGCAGACGACCGGCGCGGCAGGCTTGCGCGCCTCATCGATCTTGCTCGGGCCTATCGCGGATGGTCTCGCCTGGAGATCGCCCGCAAGCTCGATCGTGATCCCGGCAAGCTTCTTCCGGACAGCGGCAACCCGAAGCTCGATCTTGTGGTCGGCCTGGCCGACGCGCTCGATTGGAGCATCGGTGACGTCGCCGAGGACCTTGGAGTTGATCCAGTCGACGTGCCGCCCGACCTCGACTTCCCCGCGCTGGATCGCCTGGCGCTGGATCGACATCGTGCCGGCGACTGGCGCTGCATGGCCGCGATCGCGCGTCAGATGCTGGTGGTCGCCCAGACGCCGATCGACCGTGCGCTGGCGTGCAACCGCATGGCCGGCGCCCAGGACGGACTCGGCCTGTACACGCGCTCGCTTCCCTTCCTGCAGAACGGACTGGCGGAGCCAGGCCTTCCCGATGGCTTGCGTCTCATGCTCTCGGTGAACCTTGCCAACGCGCACTACGCGTTGTGGCACCTGGTGGAGAGCCGCGCGGCCAGCCGGGATGTGCTGGACTTTCTCGCCGACCGAAGCGTGACCGAGCGGCGCGACCGCGTGTGTCGCGCCTTCGCACGCTACGTGCGCGGCTCGAGCGCGCGCAGGCTTGCGCAGCTCGATCCCGAGCGTGCCGCGATCCATGCCGCGACCGCCCGACCGGATCTGCATGAATCGATGGCCGAATACGAGGATCTTGCGGACACTTTCGGAGACGATCGCTACGCGGCGCTCGCGAACACCTGTCGTGGTGCGCTGATCGAGATCGACGCCCTGCTTGGGCACCTGCCTGGCGAGATCGCGATCGATCACCTGCAGGCCGCGCTGGATCGCGTGATCGACGTGGCGCAGCACCAGCCGGGTGACTGGCTTGAGAGCTGGGGCTGGTGGTGCATTCATGGGTGCAACGTCACGCTTCGTCACACCGACGACGCGCATCGCGACCGCACGATGGCTATCTTCACCAACAAGGCCATGGAGATCGCTGACCGGCTGGACAACTGGAGCCTGCGCGAGCGCGCCTTCTCGATGGAAGTACGGCGGCGCGAGACCTGCGACGGGACGCCGTGGGTGCTCGATCAGGAGGAGGTGCGCCAACTCGTCGGCACCATGGGTCGATTCCCGGCCTTCCGCGACCGCGGCTACCGAATCCTCGAGAACGCGCGTCTGCTGCTTGGGGAAGGAGGCACGCGATGGCAGGCCTTCTGAGGCGCGCAACAGCCGTCACCGCGATGCTGGTGCTCTCCTGCGCCGCCGCCGTCGCGGCGACACGTTCGGCCTCGCCCTCATCGCCCTCAAGTTCCACCGACACCGAGGCGCCGTCGTCGCTTCCATGGTGGAAGCGCTCGCTCGCCCACACGGTGCAGGAGGAGTGGGTGTTCGCGCAGCACATGGACATGCAGTACGGACCTCGGTGGCGCACCGCCCTGCCGGACAAGGTCGTGGCCAACCTGTTCGCGGCTTGGTCGCAAGAGCGTGGCGCACCACCCAAGTGACCTTCCAACAGCATTGCGCTGCATAGACTCGCCCTTCACGAACGCGCATGCCACCCACCGTCCACATTCTTGGTGCTGGTGGCATCGGCATCGCCGCGGCGGCAGGTCTTGTGCGTGCGGGATGGAATGTCACGATGGTGGAAGCGAATCCCGCGAAGGTGGCGGCGGGGCAGCGCGATGGCATGCGTGTCGACGGCGCTCCGGCTTTGACCGTGCCGTTCATCGCGTTCGACGCGTGGCGACCTTCGCCAGACGCGTTGGTCCTGCTGTGCACCAAGACCTTCGACAACCCCGCCGTGCTGGCGCGCCTTCCTGCCACGCCCCTGCTGGTTCCCATCCAGAACGGGTACGACCCGCAACTGGACGCACTGGATCATCCGTGCGAGGCGATCGCGTCATTCGTGTCGGCCTGTCCCGCGGATCGACCCGTCGCTCGCATCACACGCGCGGGGGCGCTGCACATTGGTGCACGCCGTCAGGCGAACGACATGCAGCGCGAACGCATGGCGGCCCTGGCCTCTGCGATCGGTACCTCAGGTCTTTTCCCTGTGCATCCGGTGGACGACGTGCGTCCGTACAAGGCCGCGAAGCTCATGTACAACGCGGCGATCTCGCCGCTGGCCGCCGGCGCCGGCGTGGACAACGCGGCGTTGCTCACGGATCCACTGGCCAACCGACTCTTCTTCGCGCTGCTGCTCGAGAATCACGCCATCCTGCGACATGCCCGCGTGCCGCTGGCTCGCATCGGGCCCTTCCATCCGGACGTGGTGGCACGCATCCTGCGCACGCCGTTCCTGCCTCAGCTCATGAGTCACTTCTTCCGGCCATCCCTGCGCGGCACCTATTGCAGCATGGCTCCCGACATGGGAAGCGGTCGCACCGAGATGGACGCGTACAACGGCCATCTCGTTCGCATCGCCGGCGACCTGCCCTGCCCGATCAACCGAGCCGTGATCGACATGGTGGACCGCATCAGCCGCGAGCGACTGGTGCCCGCTCGCGAACATCTGCAGGATCTTGCCGACGCGCTGCCACCCGGGGCGCTTGCATGAATCTTGTCACAGGCGGCGCCGGCTTCATTGGCTCGCATCTGGTTCGACAGCTCGTGGAACGCGGCGAGGCTGTCCGTGTGCTCGAGCGCCCCGACGCCCCCGTGGACCATCTGCCGCTCGACCGCATCGAGTTGGTGCGAGCCGACATCCGCGACCACGCCGCGGTCCGATCCCTCGTACGTGGGAGCATGCGCGTCTACCACTTGGCCGCCGATCCGAACCTGTGGCGACGCGATCGCGACGCCTTCGACGCCATCAATCATGTGGGCGCCAAGCACCTCATGCGAGCCGCGCTCGACGCCGGTGCCGAGCGCGTTCTGTTCGTGAGCACCGAGAGCATCCTGGCCTCGCGACACTTCGCCGGTGGCGCAGTCGAGACTGTTCGCTTCCAAGAGCAGGACATGCTGGGCCCCTACTGCCTCAGCAAGTTCCGCGGCGAGCGCGCGGCGTTCGAACTTGCGGAAGCCGGAGCGCCGGTGATCGTGTGCAGTCCGACGCTGCCGATCGGTCCCGGGGACCGTGGCCAGACCCCGCCCACCCGATTGGCGGTGGCGTTCTGCCAAGGCCGCATTCCCGCGTATGTGGACTGTCGCCTCAATCTCATTGACGTGCGCGACGCCGCCGACGGTCTGGTGCGCGCGATGGAACGAGGCCGCACCGGCATCCGCTACCTGCTGGGTGCGCACAACACCCGGCTGGTGGAGTGGCTCTCGCTGCTGGCGCACATGGTCGGTCGTCCGGCACCTCGATGGCAGGTGCCCTATCCGCTCGCGCTGGCGACCGGATGGTTCAGTGAACGATGGGCCGATCATGTGTCGCACCGCATGCCGATGGCGACCGTGACCGGTGTGCGTCTTACACGCCGCTCGATGCACTTCGATGCCGCCGTGAGTCTGCGAGAACTCGGCTTGCAGCCACGCAGCGTCGAGACCAGCACCGCCGACGCGGTGGCGTGGTACCGAACGAAGGGCTGGATTCCCGGCGCCAAGGCCTGAAATCGCCCGTCTTGCCCGCGCACGAACGCGCCGTACGATCGACCCATGCCTCGCGGGCTCCTGCTTGTCCTCTGCGGCCCATCCGGCGTCGGCAAGACGACGATCGCGCATGAACTGCTGCGCCGCTTCGGCGGCCACTTCAGCGTGAGTTGCACCACGCGTCAACCCTCCACGGGCGAACGCGAGGGTGTGGACTATCGCTTCGTGAGCGAGGACGCGTTCCAGCGCATGGTGCGCGAGGACGCGTTCCTCGAGCACGCGATGGTGTTCGGCCGCAGCTGGTACGGTACGCCGCGCGCACCCGTCGACGAGGCGCTGGCCCGCGGCGAACTGGTCGTGCTCGACATCGACGTGCAGGGCGCGGAGGTGGTGCACGCGCGAGTGCCCGACATGCTTGGCATCTTCATCCTGCCGCCGAGCGAGGCGGTGCTGCTTGAGCGGCTTCGTCGCCGTGGCCGCGAGGACGAGGCCGCGATCCAGCGGCGGTTCGCGGAATCGGTCCGCGAGATGGAGCGTGCTCGGACCAACGGCGTCTACGACGCGTTCGTGGTGAACGACGACCTGCCGGGTGCCATCGAGCAGGTGGTCGAACTCGTCGGCGCGCGCCTGGGCCGGCTTCAGGCCGCCCCCTGAACGCGCCGCACCACACGCCATAATCCACGGATGCCGCTTTCGGTCTCGATCTCGGACCTCGGCCTCGCCGCCATTCCGCTGGTGATGGCGCTTGCAGGTGTGATCGTGCTCGCGGGTCTCTACAACACGCTGGCTGTCGCGCGCGTACGCATGCGGAACGCGCTTTCGCAGATCGATGTGCAGCTGCGCCGGCGCCACGACCTGATCCCGTCGCTCGTCGAGACGGTGCGTGGATACATGCGGCACGAGCAGGAGACGCTGCAGGCCATCACACGCGCACGCGCCGACGCCATGCGCGCGATGGAGGGCGCTGCGGCGAGCGATCGTGGCGCGATCCGTGCGCTCGCCCTCGCAAGCGCCTCGCTGGACGGCGCGCTGCGGGGTTTGCTGGCGCGCGTCGAGGCCTATCCCGACCTGAAGGCGAGCGCGGTGATGCAGAACCTGCAGGAGGAGCTCGTGAGCACCGAGAACCGCGTCGCCTTCGCGCGTCAGGCGTTCAACGACGCGGTCATGCGCCTGAACGAGCGCATCGCGACCTTCCCCAGCAATCTGGTCGCGCGACTGTTCGGTTTCGTGGCCGCGGAGCTCTGGCAGACCGAGGCCGAGACGCGCGTCGTTCCCGACGTGTGCACCGGAAGCGCGCGATGAACTTCTTCGATCATCAGGACGCCGCCCGCCGCGCCACGCGCCGGCTTGTCGTGCTGTTCCTGCTGTCGATCGCGGGAACCATCGTGCTGCTGTACGCGCCAGTCGGATTCATGCTGGCATCGGACGAGGCAAAACGTTCGTCGCCACCGAGCATGGAGGGGCTTCCGCCATGGCTCGACCCGGGCGCGTTGCTCGTCGTTGCGGCGATCGCGAGCGGCCTGATCCTGCTCGGTGCGCTCGTGCGTCGCGTGCAGCTTTCGGGCGGCGGCAAGTCCGTCGCCGAATCGCTTGGAGGTCGATGGCTCGATCCCGCGTCGGCCACGCCATCCGAGCGCCGCCTGCTCGACGTGGTGGAGGAGATGTCGATCGCCAGCGGTATGCCGGTGCTGCCTGTCGCCGTGATCGAGGACGGATCGATCAACGCATTCGCTGCAGGCACCAGTCCCGCCAACGCGGTGCTTGGCTTCACGCGAGGCGCCATCAACCGTCTCTCGCGTGACGAGTTGCAGGGTGTCGTCGCGCATGAGTTCAGCCACGTCGCGCATGGGGACATGCACCTGAACATCCGCCTCGCCTGCGCGATCGCAGGCGTGATGGTGATCGCGCTCATCGGGCGGGTGCTCCTTCAGGTGGCGGCGCGCGCGCCCCGAAGCCGCTCGAAGAAGGGTGACGCGACGGTCGCCTTGCTGCTCGTCGGACTGGTACTTCTGGTCGCGGGCGCGATCGGTGCGTTCTTCGGCCGGATCCTGCAGGCTGCCGTGAGCCGCCAGCGCGAGTTCCTCGCCGACGCGAGCGCCGCGCAGTACACGCGCAATCCACGCGCGCTCGCCGACGCCCTGCGCACGATCGCCGGCGCGGGAAGCAACCATCTCGACGCCGAGGCGGCGAGCGGCCTCAACCACTTCTTCTTCACCAGCGCGGCGAACGCATGGCTCGCCTCGCATCCACCGATCGAGGAGCGCATCCGACGGCTCGAGGGTGCCGCAGCCACGCTGCCACCCGAGATGCCGAAGTCAAACGGCGCGCGTGTCGAGAACGCGTCCAGTTTCGCGCCTGCGGGCGCGCCCGCCTCGGCGGTCGGTGCACAGCCGGATCCGCAGGCCACGCGCAACGTGCTGCCGCTCTTGTCGCGAAGGATCCCGATCAAGCTGCTGGAGGCCTGCCGCGAGCCCTTCGACGCGCAGGCCGTGCTGCTGCTCTCGACCTGGGCCACCGATGACACGGTGCGTGAGCGCCAGCGTGACGCCGTGCGCACGGGCCTTGGACCCGCCGTCGCTTCGACCGTCTCACGTCTGCGTCCCCACATGGAGCGCGTGCCCGAGGCGCTTCGCCTCATGCTGCTTGACCTCTGCATGCCTGCGCTGCAGCAACTGTCGCAGCCGCAGTATGTGGCGTTCCGCGACACGCTCGCCTTGGTCATGCGCGCGGATGGCCGCGTGACGCTCTACGAATGGGCCATGCGCTCGGTGCTGGCCCGGCGCGTGGAGGCACGTTTCGGCGCACTGCATGAGCCGCACGGACGCGCATCACTTGATTCGCGGCGTAACGAAGTCTTCGTGATCCTGTCCACCATGGCGTGGGCATCGGATCGCGCGCGCGCAGCGCGGGCGCTCCATCGCGCGAGTACGCAGATCCGCTGGCTGCCGAGCGAGCCGCTGGAGGTGGCCCGGTGCTCGCTTGACGCGCTCGACGCGGCGCTGGAGCGGATCGCGGGTGTGGATGAAGGCGGTCGTCATCAATTGGTGGAGGCCGTGGCCGCGGTGGTGTCCGAGGATGGCAAGCTGCATCCGCGTGAGTTGCTGCTGCTGCGCGGGATCTCGGATCGCCTGGACGTGTTCGTGCCAAGTTCCATCGACATGCTGGAGTCCGACGCCCCGGGCATCGCGCTCGACGCCTAGCATGCGCGCCATGCGAACGTTCGTGGTGATCCTGATGGTCGCCGCCCTGACTGCGTGCGCGACCGTGCGAAAGCCCGCGCCTCAGGCCGTGCCGAAGGTTCCGACGGCCAGCGCCGCGTCCGAAGCGAAGGCCCTTCAAACGTCGGATCTCGTGGGTCGATGGGTCTTCTCGCCCGGCGATTCGAGCGTGCCCGAACCCTCCGCGGAGCTGGAAACGAAGAAGGATGGCGAGGAGAAGGCCGCAGCCACCGACGCACCGCCATCGGGTGTCGTGAGCCCGGCCGGCGCCGTGCTGACGCTTGGTGAGGGTGGCGTGATGCTGGCACGCGAGGGTGACTTCGTGCGTCGTGGCATCTGGAAGTTCGATGGTCGATCGCTCCGGATCATCGTGGAGCCGCCACCGCGTCGCATCGAGATGGGAGTGATCCCCGAACTTGCGGGCGATCGCCTGACCCTCACGGGCGTGGAGGATCTCGTCCTCGTCTATCACCGGGACCACTTCATCGCGCCGAGGTCCTCGCCGTGACGCAGGACGCGGCGTTCTCCGTCACGCATGGCGGCGAGGCGCGACAGGTCTGGATCATCCGGCACGCGCAGACCGAATGGAGCGTGAACGGTCGTCACACGGGACGCAGCGACATTCCACTCACGCCCACCGGCATCGCCGCGGCCGAGGCGCTGCGTCCATGGATCCGGACCATGCGCTTCGAACGCGTGCTCAGCAGTCCTCTCTCGCGCGCGATCGACACGGCCCGACTGTGCGGTCTGGAGTCGCAGGTGCAACCCGAACCTGAACTCATGGAATGGGACTACGGCGACTACGAGGGCCTCACCACGCCACAGATCCGCGAGCGCGTGCCAGGATGGGATCTTTGGCGCAATGGCTGCCCCGGTGGTGAGACGTTGGAACAGGTCGGCCTTCGCGCGCGCCGCATGCTCGCGCGCATCACGGACATGCCCGGATCCGTCGCACTGTTCTCGCACGGGCACTTCTCGCGACTGCTCATCGCGTCATGGCTTGGTCTTCCGGACTCGCGTGGACGCAGCTTCGCGATCCGCGCCGGAAGCGTGACGGTGCTCGGCTTCGAGCATGGCACGCCCGTCATCTGGGCGGCCGGCAACGTGCCCGGCACGCCGGGGGTCGGTCGTTGAAGGCCGAACGGCACGCGCTTGGTCCCGTCACGCTGGACGTGCACGACGGCGCACTCGCGGGCCTTGCCACGATCACGCTGGCCGATCCGGATCGCCGCAACACGATGGGTCCACCGATGTTCGACGGTCTCGAGGCCGCGATCCTGCATCTGGAGGCGCGCACCGGCGCCTCACGATTCAATCCGTTGCAGGAGACGCCGCCAACCGATGTCGTCCGCGTGATCCGCGTGAAAGGTCTTGGACCCGCCTTCTGCGCGGGCTTCGATCTCGGCCTGCTCGCCGACGATCCCGACCCTGCGCAGCCATTGCTCGCCTCGTTCCTGAAGCGACTCGCCGGATGCATGCGTCGACTACGCGCGCTTCCGGCGGTCAGTGTGGCTGTGGTGCACGGACCAGCACTCGCCGGCGGATGCGGACTCGTCGTGGCGTGCGACGTGGCGATCGGATGCCCAGCGTCACGGCTCGGCTATCCCGTGCACGCGATCGGTCTCTCGCCTGCGGTGAGTGGCGTGATGCTGGCCGCACGCGTTGGGACAGGCGCCACCCGACGCATGTTCGAGTCTGGCGAGATCCTGGATGGAGAGACCGCACACCAGATCGGTCTGCTCCAACGATTCGCGCCGACGGCCGACGCGCTTCAGTCACACGCTGACGCGCTGGTGACCGAGCTGCTCGCCAAGGGTCCGCGCGCGCTCGCGGCCACCAAGCGCTGGCTACAGCAGATCGATCACTCGATCGATCCGAAGCCCGGGGCCGACGCCCTCGCCGCGAGTCTGGGTGGCATCGGTTCCGCGGAATCACGCGCGATGCTGCGGCAGGTCTGGGAATCCCGCCGGAAGTCCTGACCCACCGATACGCTTCGCGCATGTCCGATCTGGTCACCATTCGGAACGACGACGGCATCGTGACGCTCTCGCTGCAGCGGGCCGAAGCACGCAACGCGCTCTCCCTGGACCTGATCGACGCGCTGGAGCGTGCCGTGACCTCCATTGCCGCGGATGCATCGGCCCGTGCGCTGATCCTGCGCGGTGAGGGCAAGGCCTTCTGCGCGGGCATGGACCTGCGCGGCGTGCTGCACGACGCCACGCGCATGGGCCAGATGCTGCACGGGCTGGCGCGAACCTCGCTCGCGATCCGCCGCCTCGCAATTCCCGCGATCGCGTGCGTGCGTGGTGCCGCGATCGGTGGCGGCTGCGGACTGATGGTCACCTGCGATCTGGCGATCACGCACGCCGAGAGCAAGTGCGGCTATCCCGAGGTCGACCTCGGCATCTGCCCGGCGGTCGTGGCCCCGCTTCTCATCCGACGGGTCGGTGCGGGACACGCCCGCGCCATGCTTCTGACGGGTGGCGTGGTGAGCGGCACCGAGGCGCACCGACTCGGTCTCGCCACACATCTTGTAAGCGAGGGTGATCTGGAGCCTGCGGCCATGGAACTCGCGCGCAAGTTGTGCGGTGGAGGCGCGAACGCCCTCGCCACCACGAAGCGCTGGCTTGGAGAACTTGAATCGGAACTCGATGACGAGATCATGCGCCGCGCCGCAGATCTCTCAGCCCGCATCATTCAGGGTGAAGAGGCGCAGTCGCGCCTGAAGGCCCGATTCGACGCCACCAAGCCCGCGCACTGAATCGGGCGCGTACCCTGTGCGCATGAGCACGGGTGGCACACTTCCCATCCAGCGTCGCGACGATGGCATCGTCGTGCTCCAGCTCACGCCCAATCCAAGCAAACTGCGTGGTGGCGTGGTGGTGCTCGACGCATGGCTGATCGCCGCGATCGACGCCTCGCTGCAGGCGATCGAGGGGATGAAGCCGCGGGGATTCCTGATGGTGTCGGACAGCGAGCGTGTGTTCGTCGCAGGTGCGGACCTGGCCGAAATCGACGCGCTCGACGACTCCGCGCTGCATGCCTATCTGCGCGCCGGATCCACCGCTTTCCGCCGCATCAGTTCTTTGCCCTGCCCCAGCGCCTGCGTGATCCACAAGGCTGCGCTTGGTGGTGGCCTTGAACTGGCCATGCACTGTGACGCGCTGTTCGGCGTGACTCCAGTCGCCGGCGACAAGGGCTGGAAGATCGGACTGCCTGAGTGTGGCCTGAACATCTGCCCGGGTTGGGGTGGCACCGTGCTGCTGCCTGCGCGCATCGAACCTGCGGCCGCCATCGCCGCCACCATGCATGGTGCGCCCTTCGACGCGGCGCAGCCACCGCGAGGACTGTTCGAGTCGGTGTCGGTCGACACGACGGTGGCACATGCCGCGGCGATCGCCTGGCTTCTGGCGAATCCACGCACCACTCGCCGCACCGAGCCGAGAAACGCCTGCGAGCCCCAGCACATCCACGCGACACGACAGGCGATTCCATTCGTGCGACCGCAGGCCGCCCATGCCGCGGCGATCGCCGTGATCGACGCCGTGCAGGCTGGCTGCAAGGGCGGATTCGACGACGCCGTCGAACGCGAACAACTGCATCTCGTCGACCTTCGGCACACGCCGGAGGCTCGCCGAAAGCTTGACGCGTTCCTGAAGCGCTGACGCGCCGCCGCATGCCGGTGCTTCATGCACTGGGAATGCACCGCATCGACCCCAAAGCGGCCCGTTCTTCCTCGGATTCCCGCTGATCCTGAATGAGTGGATGCATATGCAATATGCATATTCATCACTTCTTTGCTGGGTGTCATTGTTATGACCCACCCCTTCGCTTTGAATGCAGCACGGCGTTTCGCCGGCCCAGGAGCACACCCATGAGCACCACCAATCTCGCCAGCGAACTCAAGAACATCTCCGAGAAGGACCGCAAGCAGATCGAGCAGGCTCAGGAAATGCTCGGCCCTGACCCGAGCACCATGGGCGTGGTGAAGAACTATTTCTGGGGCAACTTCCGCGAGGAGTTGCTCTTCCCCTTCCCCACGGGAGCCGGTGTCGACGAGACTGACCGCTGCGACAAACTGCTCGACAAGCTCGATCATTACCTGCGCACCGAGCACCCGACCTTCGAGATCGACCACAAGCAGGAGATTCCGCAGTGGGCCATCCAGAAACTGTTCACCATGGGTGTGCTTGGCATGACGATCCCGCAGGAGTTCGGTGGCGGCGGCTTCGGCATCACCAGCTACAACCGCGCACTTGAGCGCATCGGTCGCGTCTGCGGCAGCACCGCGGTGCTCGTGAGCGCCCACCAGTCGATCGGCTGCAAGGCCGTCATGCTCTTCGGCACGGAGGAGCAGAAGAAGCGCTTCCTGCCCCGCATGGCGAAGGACACGCTGAGCGCGTTCTGCCTGAGCGAGCCCAACGTGGGTTGTGACGCCGGCGGCCAGGAGACTCGCTGCGAAGTGAGCCCCTGCGGCAACTTCTACATCCTCAATGGTGAGAAGAAGTGGGCCACCAGTGGCGCCCTGAGCGGCCTGTTCACCGTGATGTGCAAGCAGAAGATCTCCGACCCCAAGACCGGCAAGCAGAAGGACATGGTGACCGCACTCATCTGCACCCCCGACATGGAAGGTGTGGAGATCTTCAGTCGCAACCGCTCGAAGTGCGGCATTCGCGGCACCTGGCAGGCGCGCATCCGCCTCACGAACGTGAAGGTGCCGAAGGCGAACCTGCTGCACAAGGAGGGCCGCGGCCTGAATGTGGCGCTCACCTGCCTGAACTACGGCCGCTGCACGCTCAGTGCGGGCATGCTGGGCGGCGCCACCTACGCCTACGAGCAGGCGTGCAAGTGGGCGAAGTACCGCCACCAGTTCGATCGCCCGATCTCGGAATTCGACCTGATGCAGGAGAAGATCGCCCGCATGGGCGCGTATGTCTACGCCATGGACGCGATGCTCTATGCGACCACCGGCTTCCTGGACCGTCACGATGAGGACATCATGCTCGAGACGGCGCTCTGCAAGGTCTTCTGCAGCGAGATGGGCTACCGCACGGTGAATGACGCGGTGCAGATCATGGGTGGCGAGAGCTACATGAGCGAGAACAATGTCGAGCGCATCTGGCGCGACAGCCGCATCAACACCATCGTTGAGGGTGCCAACGAGGTGATGCACAGCTTCATCTTCGCCTATGGCAGCAAGCAACTCGGCGAATGGATGCTCGGCATCAAGAAGAATCCGTTCAAGTCGATCGGCAGCGCGATGAAGATCGGCAGCCAGCTCTTCCTGGGCGTGCGTGGCGCGATGCCGGTCGCCAACAAGGTGCACCCGCGCCTTGAGGGCCTGGCCGCGAACTGCATGATGCGCATCCGCGAGCACAGCCACCAGGTGAAGATGGCCTTCAAGGAGCACGAGGAGCGCCTCATCACCAACCAGACCGTACAGGCACGACTGTCGATGTGCGCACTCTGGATCCACGCCATGCTGTGTTCGCTGGCGAAGCTCGACCGCAACATGCGCGTGGGTTGCCCGGGCGACCAGTTCGACTACGAGATGGCTACTGTGCAGCACCTCTGCGCCATGGCGAGCTTGGAGATCGAGGCGGAGATCCGTGCCCTGCACGACAACGCCGATGTCACCATGAAGATGGCCGCGACGGCTGCGCTCAAGCGCATCGATACGCTGCCCAACGATCACTACGTCATTCCCGAGCGCACACCCGACGCCGCCCGCGGTACCGGCGTGCGTCAGGACCAGACGCACATCCCGCAGTTCGGCACGGGCAGCATCTTCGCCGGCGAGAAGCTTCCGCTCTGATTGGAGCGCAGGCCAACACAAGAAGGGACACGACTCCGATGAAACCTTTTGAACTCCTTGCCAACCACGGCCACGAGCGCCTTGCCTTCCATCACGACGAGGCCACGGGCCTACGCGCGATCATCGCCATTCACAGCACCGTGCTGGGCAACGCACTTGGTGGCACGCGCCGCTGGGCCTACAGCGAGGAGGCCGAGGCGATCCATGACGTGCTGCGCCTGAGCGAGGGCATGACCTACAAGTCCGCGGCTGCCGACCTGCCGATGGGCGGCGCAAAGAGCGTCATCCTGGCCAAGCCTGGCCAAGCCGCCACCGAAGCCGAGGCGCGCGCAATGGGCCGTTTCGTCGACACCTTCGGTGGCACATACATCGCCGCGGAAGATGTCGGCGTGACCCCGCAGTTCGTCGACTGGATGGCCGGCGAGACGCAGCACGTGATGGGTGGCGATTTGGTCAGCCACGGCGGCGACCCAAGCCCGTTCACCGCACTGGGTTGCTTCAACGCCATGAAGGCCTGTCTGAAGCACCTTGGCAAGAAGGTCGACTTCGCGGGCCTGACCGTGGCGGTGCAGGGTGTGGGTGCCACCGGTTTCCGCGTGGCCAAGCTCTGCCGTGAGGCGGGCGCCACGGTGCTTGCCACCGACACGAACGCCGCCAACCTGCAGCGTGCCGTGAAGGAACTCGGCGTGCAGGCCACCGACGCAAACCTGCTCGCCACGAAGTGCGACATCCTGTCGCCATGCGCGCTGGGTGGAACGCTCGACGCGCGCACCATCGCCAACCTGAAGTGCTCGATCGTCTGCGGCACCGCGAACAACCAGCTCGCGCACCCGATCGACGACGGCGCGCGCATCAAGAAGACGGGCGTCCTCTATGGCCCCGACTTCATCGTGAATTCGGGAGGCCTCATCCGCCTGGCCGGCCTGTACATCGGTCTCACCGAGCAGCAGGTCGACCAGAAGATCACGCACATTGAGCAGACCACGACCGCCGTGTTGAAGGAGGCCAGCGGGCTTCCCAGCACCTATGAGGCGGCGGTGAGCTACGCCAAGCGTCGCATCGAGCAGGGCCGTACCAACCGCAGGACCACGGCCGCCGCGTACTGAACCGTCCATCGCCGCAAGTAGACTTCGACTTCGGCCACGCGGCCGCCTTTCACGGAGCCACGCATGCCCATCAAGACGGTGCTGACGGCCGAAATCGAGAACGTGTCGATCCTGGACGCAGAGGGCCGCTTCGACGAGAAGCTCGGCAAGGGACTCATTCCCGATGCTGACCTTGTCAAGCTCTACGGTCACATGTGCACCTGTCGCCACCTCGACGAGGTGGCCTTCAAGCTGCAGCGCTCGGGCCGCATGGGCACCTATCCGCAGAACATGGGCCAGGAAGCGGCGAGCCTCGGCGCGGCCTATGCGCTGAACAACGACGACTGGCTCGTCACCTGCTATCGCGAGAACTGCGGCCTGTTCTGGCGCGGCGTTCCGATGGAGTCGATCCTGCTGCACTGGATGGGCGACGAGCGCGGCAACGCCATGCCCCGCCAACACCACGCCACACCGATCGCGGTACCCATCGGCACGCAGATGCTGCACGCGACAGGCCTGGCTTGGGCGGCCAAGTATCGCGGCGAGAAGCGCATCGCCTGCACCTTCTTCGGCGACGGCGCCACCAGCGAGGGCGACTTCCACGAGGCGATGAACTTCGCCGCGAACCTTGACATTCCCGTCGTGTTCTGCTGCCAGAACAACGGCTGGGCGATCAGCGTGCCGGGCCACATCCAGTGCAGCGCGCCCACCGTGGCGCAGCGTGCGCTCGCCTACGGCATGGACACGATCCAGTGCGACGGCAACGACCTGTTCGCCGTGGTGCACTGCTTCCGCAAGGCGATCAAGCAGGCCCGCAGCACGGGCCGGCCGTTCTTCATCGAGGCGGTCACCTACCGCCTGGGCGACCACACCACCGCCGACGACGCCCGCCGTTACCGCGACCAGGCCGAGGTCGACGCGTGGAGGGCGCGAGACCCGATCCTCCGCCTCCGCAAGTACATGGCCAAGAGAGGTCTCTGGAGCGACGCGAAGGAGCAGGAACTGCAGGCGAAGGTGGAAGTGGAAGTCGCAGCCACCGTCGAGCGCGCCGAGGGCATCACCTCGCCAAACCGCGTCGACTTCTTCGACCACATGTACGCGGAGATTCCGGCCGACCTCGCCCTGCAGCGCGACACCATGCAGACGCACGGCATCGGGCAGGACCCAAGCCAGATCGAGGGCGCCGTCATCGAGTTGCCCGCGAAGGAAGGACACTGAGCCATGGCGAACCTCACGCTCGTTCAGGCGATCAACCTTGCGCTCATTCAGGAGATGGAGCGCGACGACCGTGTGCTGCTGCTCGGACAGGACGTCGGAGCCAACGGCGGCGTCTTCCGCGTGACCGAAGGGCTTCACAAGCGCTTCGGTGGCAAGCGCGTGGTCGACTCGCCCCTCGCTGAAAGCGGCATCATCGGCACCGCGATCGGTCTGGCCATGGCCGGCCTGCGCCCGATTCCCGAGATCCAGTTCGATGGCTTCCTCGGCCCCGCCTATGACCAGATCTGCAGCCACGCCGCACGCATGCGCACGCGCACCCGCGGCGCGTTCACCGTGCCGCTCACCATCCGCGTGCCGGTGGGTGGTGGCATCCACGCGCCCGAGCTGCACAGCGAGAGCCCGGAGTCGATCTACATCCACACGCCGGGCCTGAAGGTGGTCATGCCCAGCAGCCCGTACGACGCGAAGGGTTTGCTCATAAGCGCCATCCGCGACCCGGACCCCGTGATTTTCTTCGAGCCCAAGCGCATCTACCGCGCGTTCCGCGAGGAGGTGCCCGAGGACGAGTACACGCTGCCGCTCGGCAAGGCACGCACCGTCTGCGAGGGTGAGGAGATGACCGTGGTGAGCTGGGGTGCCAGTGTGGTGCAGTGCATGCAGGCCATCGAGCGCAGCGGTCGCGGCATCGAGCTGATCGACCTCCGCACGCTCTATCCGTTCGACATGGACGCGGTCGAGACCAGCGTGAAGAAGACCGGTCGCTGCGTGATCGTGCACGAGGCCCCCAAGACCTGCGGCTTCGGTGCCGAGATCGCCGCGCGCATCATGGAGCGGTGCTTCCTGCACCTCGAGGCTCCGGTACAGCGCGTGGCGGGCTTCGACACCATCATGCCGTACTACAAGCTCGAGCTCGACTACATGCCCGACGCCGATCGCATCGCGCGGGCCATCGAGGAAACCGCCGCCTATTGAGGCGAGGGAGGCACCCATGGCAGGCGTCAAGCAGCCGGACGACCGTAGTCACTTCATCCTTCCCGACCTCGGAGAGGGTGTGCACGAGGCCGAGCTCATCAAGTGGCGCGTGAACGAGGGTGACCCGGTCAAGGAGCACCAGATCATCGCCGAGATGGAGACGGACAAGGCCGTTGTGGAAGTGCCCAGCCCGTGGACCGGCGTGATCAGCCAACTCTGTGGCAAGGCCGGTGACATCATCAACGTCGGCAGCGTGCTGGTGCGCTACAAGGTTGGTGGTGCAGCGCCCGCCGCGGCAAAGGTCGCTGCGCCCGCGCCTGTGGCGAAGGCCGCCGCCCCTGCGCGCGCCGAGGCCCATGCACCGAAGGCCGAATCGAACGAGGACGCCGGTACCGTGGTCGGCAGCGTGAGCGGGACGCTCGGCGTGCCGAGCCGTTTCGCCCGCAAGCCCGAGCATGAGGCCGCCTCGAACGGCGCCTCGAAGAGCCTGGCCACGCCGGCCGTTCGCCGCATCGCGCGTGACCTTGGTGTGGACATCCAGCGCGTGCACGGCACTGGCCGTGGTGGCCGCGTGACCGCTGGCGACGTCGAGAGCGCCAGCCGCGGTGGTCGTGAGGTCGCGGCCGAGACCGCCGCCAGCCGGGTGCAGCTCGCCCAGCCCGTCGCGCACGCGCCGGTCGTGGAAACGCCCGCAACCATCACCGAACCCGTGACGTCGCCGCTTGCAACGCTGCCCGCCGTGTCGCAGGAAGGCATCAAGGAGCGCATCCCCTTCCGCGGTGTGCGCCGCAAGATCGCGCAGGCGCTCGACCTGTCGGTGAAGACCGCCGTGCACTTCACGGTGGTCGATCAGGCCGACATCACCGCCCTCGACCGCAAGCGCAAGGAGTACGCCGCCATCCTGGGCACCAAGCTCAGCATGCTGCCCTTCATCATGCTGGCGGTCACCAAGGCGTTGAAGAAGCACCCGGCGCTCAACGCCAATGTGGATGACTCGAAGGACGAGATCCTGCTGAAGGAACCGATTCACTTGGGTTGCGCGGTCGACACCGACCATGGCCTCATGGTGCCGGTCATCCGCAACGCCGAACGCGCCAGCGTGGGCGAACTCGCCACCGCCGTCCGCCATCTCGCCAAGGCCTGCAAGGAACGCTCGATCGCCCGCGAGGACCTGGTCGGTGGCACCTTCACCATCAGCAATATCGGCAGCTACGGCGGCATGTTCGCCACGCCGATCATCAACTATCCCGAGGTGGCGATCCTTGCCGCAGGCAAGGCGAAGGAGCAGGTGCTGACGAAGAACGGCGCCTTCTACGCGGGCCTCGTGCTGCCCATGTCGCTCAGTTGCGATCACCGCGTGGTTGACGGTGCCGGGGGTGCGCGCTTCCTGAACACGGTCGTCGAACTTCTCGAGTCACCCGAAAAGCTCCTCGGCTGAATCGGGTCTGTGCAGGGCTGTAGACTGCGCGCATGCGGTTTCGTTGCGCTTCCATCCTCTCGGCCATCCTGCCCGCGGCCTCCACGTTCGCGATGCAGCAGGGCAATCCCCCATCACCGAAGATTTCAGCCCCATCGGGATGGCCCGTGATCGGTTACTTGATCGCGGCGGTGCTGTTCGCGGTGGCCATCACGCTCAGCCTGAAGACCGCCACACGATCCGAAGTCGAAGAATCTGGAGCCTGACCCATGAAGAACAAGTCGTTCATCTCGCTCGTCGCCCTCAATCTGGTGCTGCTCGGCATTCTGGCCTATGGAAGCTTGGCGCCCACCGCGAACGCACAGCAACAGCAGGCGGCTGCGGGCCGTGCCGGTGGCCGATACGGCATGGTCAGTGGCGTCGTGCAGAACGTGTATCCGGGCGTGGTCTACATCGTGGACGAAGCCAATCAGGAGGTCGTCGCCGTCATGTGGAACGAGACGATCCGTCAGTTTTCGGGTGTGGGCTACCGCGACCTGAAGAGTGACGCCGCAACTTTCCAGCAGAATCGCTGAGGATCCATCCATGAAGCGCACCAACGCCATCCAGCGACTTCTCATCGCGCCGCTCTGGGCCAGCGCCTTCGTGCTGGCAAGCCTGATCGTCGTGCAGTTCGCCAAGCGTCCCGCCGCGTTCGCAGACGAGGCCATCCAGGGTCGCGACGGCTTCTCGTTCGCGACCGTGCGCAACGGGCTCATCGCAGCCGTGCCCGCGATGCCCGACTGCCTCTGGGTGCTCGACAACCGCACCGAGATGCTCTACATCTACAACATCGAGGACGCCGGCAGCATGCGCCTGCAGATCCGGTATCGCGAGAACATCGCGACGCTGTTCCGGCAGGCACGCGGCCGCTGAGCATGTCCGCCGCAGGCCTTCAACAGGCAGGTGCGGCCTCTCCACCTGTCGACGCCGTGATGGTGAAGCGCCGTGTGGCGCAGTTCACCAGTCGCAGCATCAAGACCTCGATGAAGGCCGATGGGCTCCGCCTGGCCATGTCGATGGTCGATCTGACCACGCTGGAAGGCAAGGACAGTCCCGAGAAGGTGCGCGCGCTCTGCGCGAAGGCGATGCGTCCAGCGGGTGGTAGTGGTTCGCTGAAGCGACCGATTCCGCCCGTCGCCGCGGTGTGCGTCTATCCCACGCTTGTGCGCACCGCCCGCGAGGCGCTGGGTGATTCTGATGTGAAGATCGCGGCTGTCGCGACCGGCTTCCCAAGTGGTCAGTATCCGCTCAATGTCCGTCTGCGCGACGTCGCCGACGCGGTCGACGCGGGTGCTGACGAGATCGACATGGTCATCAGCCGGGGCCTGTTTCTCGCCGGCCGTTTCGACGAGATCACCCGCGAGATCCAGGAGACCAAGGCGGCATGCCGGCATGCACACCTGAAGATCATCCTGGAGACCGGCGAACTCGAGACGCTTGACAACGCCCGTCGTGCGAGCGACCTTGCCATCGAGGCCGCGATGCGCGTGCCCGGCGCCAAGCCTCTCGAGGATGGCGAGGTCTTCATCAAGACCAGCACCGGCAAGGTGCAGCCGGCGGCGACCATGCCGGTCACGCTGGTCATGTTGCAGGCCATCGCCGACACGCACCTGCGTGGTGGTCCCCGCATCGGCATGAAACCCGCCGGCGGCATCCGCACCGCCAAGAGTGCGTTGCACTATCTGGTCATGGTCAAGGAGACGCTGGGCGACGCGTGGCTCACGCCGCATCTGTTCCGTTTCGGCGCCAGTGCACTTGCCAACGACCTGATTCGGCAGATCCTGAAGCTCGAGCGCGGCACCTACGCCGCGGCGTGGGATCTCGCCGAGTGACGGCCTAGGGCCGAATGTGCATCACGAAACCAGATCGGCGGCACTCCAGTGGCCGCATGCGTCGCATGGCGCCGCGAAGTGCGGCCATGCCACGACGTGTCGCCGGATGCTTCTGCATCTCGAGCATCAGGCTCGTCTCGAACAGCGTGCTTTCGGTCCAGTCCACCTCGGTCAGGAAACCCGAGACGCTGACCGCCTTGGTGACACGAAGGAAACGATCGATCCGCGCCTTGGGAAGCAGCAGTGTCCGGCAGCCGCCGAAGTGAATGATGCGCCCGGTGCATCGACCGGCCAGCGCCTGCTCCAGCTGATCAAAATCCATCTTCTCGTCATGGCGCCGCACGTCGCCAGGCAGCAGCAGTCCCTTGCGGGTGTGCATCGCAAGCCAGAGCACCTCGAAGCCCGCGTGCTTCTCCATGAGCCACTTCCGGAGATAGTGCTCCAGTTCCGCGCGGGTCGCCACGTCACGATGGATGAACTGGACCCGGTAGTCGCTGTCATGCAGCAGCCTGAGCGCAGGAAGCACGCTCACGCTGGAACGGAGCCCGAACCACTCGTTCTCAAGGCAAAAGACGCCCTTCTCGTACACGATGGTCGGTGGTTTGGGCTTGTGTGCGCTCATCGCGACTCGATCCCCGCGGCCCACGCGATGCCGCCACGAAGGTGATCCTGCATCAGGGGCTCCTTGAAGCCCTCGATCGTGTGTCCCATGCCCGTGTACCACGATCGACCCTTCCCGACTTCGCGCTTCCAGGCGATCGGGTGATCGCCACCCATCGAACTGGCGCCCATCTGTGCATCATCCATGCGCGCCAGCACCTGCACGTCGCGCCTTGGGTTCGATCGGAAGGCGTACCACTCATCGGTCCGTCGCCATGGGCGTGGCAGGGAACGGATACTTGGATCTTCCAGAGATTCTGGATGCACGTCCGCCTCGATCACTGGTGTGTGATCTCGGAACCATGCACCCACAAGCGTTCCGTACCACGGCCATTCGTATTCCGTGTCGGACGCCGCATGCACGCCCACGAATCCACCACCCGACTCGACGTATTGCTGGAACGCTTCCTGTTGCGCCGGCTCCAACACGTTACCGGTCGTGCTCAGAAAGATCACGGCGGCGTATGTGCCAAGTCGCTCCTGCGTGAACCATGACGGATCCTCGGTGTGTTCGGTGATCCATCGACCTTGTCCAAGTTCAACCACGGCCTGCACACCTGCCGGAATGCTCTTGTGCCGGTACTTCATGGTCCGTGTGAACACAAGGATCCTTGGCAGGTCACTGGTCTGGGCGACCGTCGGAAGTGCGGGAACCACCACCCATGGCCTGCGCAGCCGTTCCCAGGTCCATCCGGCCCCCGCCGCGATCACCACGATCCACAGTGCAGGCCACCAACGGGATGGATGTCGGGTGCCTGACATTCGCGCAGTATGCGGCTTGGATCATGCTTTCGACAGGGCTACCCTTCGGATTCCGTGACGGCTCCTGATCCAGCCATCGCCCGCACCCTTAAGCGCCATCCAAGGCCGCTGGGTGGTGACACGGCCCGCAACCTGCCTGCTCCCGCCGTGAGCCTGACCGGCATGGTTCTGAACAACGCCGACGAGGCCAGACAATCCATGCGAATCGGCCGCAAGCCGGAATGGCTGCGCGCGCGTGTTCCCGGTGGCGAGGGGTACCTGCGTCTGAAGGGGATCATCGACGAGCATCGGCTGCACACCGTATGTCAGGAGGCGAGCTGCCCGAACATGGGTGAGTGCTGGAGCCGCGGCAGCGCCACCATCATGATCCTTGGGGACACCTGCACGCGAAGTTGCGGCTTCTGCAATGTGAAGACGGGCCGCCCCGCTTCGCTCGACACCGACGAACCGCGTCGCGTTGCCGCCAGCCTTGCGTTGATGGGCCTGAAGCATGTCGTGATCACCAGCGTGAACCGCGACGAACTGCCGGATGGTGGTGCCGAGATCTGGGCGGAGACGGTGCGGCGGGTCCACGAGGCGTGCCCTGACATGAGCGTGGAGATCCTGGTCGGCGACTTCTGTGGCGACGAGAAGGCGATCCAGACCGTGTGTGATTCCCGACCCGAGATCATCAGCCACAACATGGAGACCGTGGAGCGCATGCATCCCGCGGTCCGTCCACAGGCCCGCTACGACCGATCCCTCGCGGTGCTTTCCCAGTTCAAGGCATCGGGCTTGGTGACCAAGACCGGCATCATGGTGGGCATCGGCGAGCGCGACGACGAGGTGCTGCAGCTGATGGACGATGTGCAGGCTGCCAGCAAGGCCGACGTGTTGACGGTCGGCCAGTACCTGCAGCCGACTCGCAACCATCTCCCGATCGAGCGCTGGGTGCACCCGGACCAGTTCGCCATGTTCAAGCGCGAGGCGCTGACCCGTGGATTCAAGGTGTGCGAGAGCGGACCGCTGGTCCGCAGCAGCTATCACGCCGACGAGCAGGCGGACATGCTTTCGCTGACCCGGCCCAAGGCCTGATCAGGCCTTCAGAAGGCCGGTGACCACGGGCTGCAGCGGGAAGTCACGCAGATTCTGGCGCAGATCATCCAGCGTGACCGCCTCGATGCGCTGCATCTCCTCGGCCAGCGTGGCATACGGGATTCCATACGCCCACAGCGATCCCAGTCGTGTCATGCGACCCGCCGGCCGCTCGCCTGCCAGCGCCACCGCCGTCGCGATCCGCGCCTTCGCCCGATCCAGCTCGGCCTGATCCAGCGAATCCACCAGCGTGCGCATCTCGGTCAGCAACGTGCCGCGAACTTCCTCCACGGCTTCACTGGTGCAGGCGGCCAGCACCAGATGCTCGCCGAGTCCATCCCGGCCCTCGTAGTTGCACGTCGCCTCCTCCGCCAAGCCGGTCTCGACAAGGCTCCAGTAGAAGCGACTGCCCTCCGTGTCACCCACGATCTGCGCAACCAGACTGCTGGCGTACCGTCGAGGATCCGCGAGCGGCGGGGCCGGCATCATCATGCCCAGATAGGCCCGCGTGAGATTCGGAAGCCGCATCTCGAACCGATCCTCGTTCGGCCGGAAGTGCGCATGGGTGCGGCCTGGCGTTCCACGAGGCCATGCGCCACAGAGTCGTGACACCTGCGAAACCAAGGCGTCGAAGTCCACCTTGCCAGCCACGGCGAGTGCCATGGTGTCGCTCGCGTAGCGCTCATGGAAGTAGCCGGCCAACGCGTCGCGCTGCAGCGCAGAGATGGTTTCCTTGGTGCCCAGGACACGATGCCCCATCGGATGACCGTCGTAGTACCGCTCCATCATGCGCTCGTAGAGCGCCATGAAGGGGTTGTCCTCGTACATCGCGATCTCCTCAAGGATCACCCCCTTCTCCTCGTCGAAGTCCGCCTGACGCAGCGCTGGTCGCAGGATGTCCGCCAACATCTCCAGCGCGGCTGGAACATGTTCTGGGAGCACGTGCGCGTGAAAACAGGTCATCTCGCCGCTGGTGAAGGCGTTGTGGCTTGCACCGATCCGGTCAAAGTCCTCGTTCACCTGGAACGCGGTGCGGCGCTCGGAACCCTTGAACATCATGTGTTCCAGGAAGTGGCTCACCCCCATGAGCGGGGTCGGCTCGTCCCGAGCCCCTGTTCGCACGAAGAAACCTGCGGCCGCGGTGTGCGCCGCCGAATCGACTTCCCCAAGGATCACGAGGCCGTTTGAAAGGGTTGCGGAGCGCAGAGCCATGCAGGGTGCAGTCTACGAACCTTCCTTATCGGAGCATCCGATTTCGCGGGTCCGACCCCATTTTGCGTCTCTTTCGGACCTCACACCTCGGCCTCCAGATTCGTATTCAACTTTGAAGTCGTCATGGATTTCATCACCCGACACCATGTATCCGCATCAGCGGCAACCTCTCGATCTCTGGAATCGAGATCGAGTCTTGACCGCCGCGACACCGCTCGCATGGTGGCCGCTGGATCGGTGTCCATCGCGTGGCATCACGACCATGAATGTCCGCAGATCTATCCCGCCCTTGATGTGAGCGAAAAAGGTGCACGCATCGAGGTCAGTTGCCTGATGCCGGAAGGCCTCACGGGCCGAGCGATCGGTCATGAACCTTCCGGGGTCTGCATCGACCGCCCTGCGATGGTGGTCTGGTGTCGTGCGGTGCGCGATGATCGCGGATTCTTGAGGCACTATGAAGCGGGCATCCGCTTCTTCTGACTCCTCAGCGCCGACCACTGCTCCGCGGCCTTGGTGACGCGCCGCCAACCGGCAGGCGCCCGAAGACCCATGTCATGCTGGAAGGCTCCTCGCCGAGCACGTTGCGAATGTGGGCTGCAAGCAGCTTGTTCGCGCGCTGCACCGACACCGCGTCCTGCCGCTCCAGCGCACCCGCGGCGGCCGCCTGCAGCGTCACAAGCGTCCCACGCCGCACACGCCAACTGCCGGGCTCGCCGGTGTCGGTGGTCCACACACCCTCCTGTGGATCGAACGCCAACGTTCGCGCCTCGGGTTCTGGATCCTGAAGATCCGGTTGCCAACCCGTCTCCTCCAGCAGGATCCACTGGAATCGAAGCATCACCGACTCGGTGGCCTCCACATGACCCAGCGTACGCAGAAGTTCCATCGTCACATCGAAGAGCCTGGGATGTGGATCCAGCGGTGGAAGCATGCGACCAAGCACGTCCGCCACGTACCACGCCGCGCGATTCGCCTGCAGGTCGTCGCGCAGGCGCGTGAACGTCTCCTGCACGTCCCACTCGGTCAGCGTGGCCAGATCCGAATCTCGCTTCATGATGATCCCGATCTCACCGGCCGTCAGCAGATCGATGCCCCCAGAGAAACTCCCCCGCTCGCGGCGCGATCCTTTCGCAAGTGCACGCAATCCACCAAACCGTCGTGCGAACAGGCTGACGGTCTGGCTGGTCTCCGAGAAGTCCCATTGCCGAATGCAGATCGCCTGGTCGTGCTCAACCGCCACGCGGGAATCCTAGTTTGGATGAGGTGGGTCGCTTGATCGGGTTACAGTCGCGCCTAGGCGATCTCGATCCGGTTGCGACCCTGCTGCTTGGCCCGGTAAAGGGCTGCATCGGCGGATTGGATGAGCTGTTCCATCGTGGCGTTGGCCGGCATGCGCTGCAGATCCGCGATTCCGAAGCTCGCCGTGACGACCAGGTCTGGGTGGCCGGTCCATGACTGTGACTCGATCATCACCCGCTTGCGTTCAGCGACCTCCTGTGCGTGGGTCGCCGTGGTGCTTGGCAGGATCATGCTGAATTCCTCGCCACCGTACCGGCACGCGATGTCGCTGCCACGGCCGCCCAAGAGCACCTGTGCGACTCGTTCGATGACGTGATCGCCGAACGGATGTCCGAACTGGTCGTTCAGTCGCTTGAATCGATCGACATCGCACATGATCAGGGAGAGTGGTCGTCCATGTCGTCGCGCCTCGCTGAATTCCTGGGACAGACGTTGATCGAAGTATCGACGGTTCCAAAGACCGCTCAGTCCGTCGATCTGCGCGCGATGCTCCAGCATCTTGACCAGATGACGCATGCGAAGCGCCAGCCGCACCCGCGCCTTCAGTTCCACCACCTCGAACGGTTTGGCGATGAAGTCGACGGCACCAAGATCAAGGCCTCGCACCCGATCCATGGTGTCGCTTGCGGCGCTGATGAAGATCACCGCGATGTCGTGTGTGCGCGGATCCTGCTTGAGCCTGGACAGAACCTCGAATCCGTCGATCTCGTCCAGTTCGATGTCCAGCAGGATCACTTCCGGCAACAGTTCCTGCGCCAGACGGATCCCCTCGCTCGCACTCAGGGCGCTGTGCAGTTCCAGTCGCTCGCCCTGAAGGCGCACTTGCAGCAGTCGATGGATCAGTTCTGAATCATCGATGGCCAGAAGGCGTGGAACCGGAGTCGCTTCAGACATCAGATTCGATTCAGTGTCCCAGATCGGAGACGCTTCGTCATGCGATAATTCCGCGCCGATCATCTACCGACGCTCCCGCAGTCCCGCATGCGCCTGTCGCAACAGTGTCTGAAACGTGACCAGATGGGCCAGACAATCGCGCGACCACTGTTCGCCGCTCAAGTTCATGCAGCACTCCAACTGCGCCGCTGCATTCGAAATTTCCTGAAACCCGTACCCGCCGCCGGCGCCTTTCATCTGGTGCACGACTCGACGGAACTCGATCTGATTGCCTTCAGCAAGAAGCGATTCCATCCGTGCCAAGCGCTTGGGAATCTCCTCCAGAAATGATTGGACGATCTCCCGCATGTCTGGATCGTCGTGAAAGGCGCTCCGTAGCGGCGTTTCGCTTGAGGAGGAGGATTGGACAGGGTCTTGAACCATGGGTGACGGCAATCGGCCAGCCTCGAATTCGGAATCGGGCTGCGGAAAATGAAATTGTGTAAATCACAAAAAGATCACCACATCCTCCAAGTCCTCGATCTTTTTGGGCTAGGATTACGGGTTTCCAGTACGCCTCGCCGCGCGAAAGCGCCGCCGAAGGAGATTTCAAATGGTTCCAAAGCCGCCGCCCCGCGAGGGGCAGATGGGCTTCCTCTTCGTCCCGCCGTACCGCATCCAAGGTGTCAGTGTCGCTGGTGAAGAAGCGACTGTGCATGTTCCTGAGCTGGATGTCGCGTTCGACGTGGGTCTGTGCCCCCGTCCAGTCCTGACCGCTGGGACCATCTGCCTGAGCCATGCCCACATGGACCATGTGGCTGCGCTCCCGTATTGGTTCAGCCAGCGCAACTTCCAGAAGCTTGGGACTGGCCGCGTCTTGTGTCATCCTCGGCTGGTTCGACCGCTCGAGGTCATGATGTCGACCTGGATCGACCTGGAACGGCAGAAGACACCCCACGAAATCGTTGGATTGGAGCCTGGAGTCGACTTCCAGCTTCGGCCCAATGTCTTCGTGCGAGCCATCGAGGTCAGCCACTCCGCCCCAAGCCTGGCCTTCGCAGTCCTGGAGCGACGGAGCAAGTTGCGTGAGGAGTTCCATGGCCTTCCCCAGGACAAGTTGCGTGAACTGAAGTCGCAGGGCACCGAAATCACGCGAACCATGGAGATCCCGCTGGTCGCCTACACCGGTGACACGGAAATGGGTCCCTTCCTACTTCGCGACGAGTTCGTGAACGCGCAGGTGGTCATCACGGAGTGCACGTTCTTCGATCCCGAGCACCGGGATCGGGCGAAGGTCGGCAAGCATCTCCACATCGACGACCTGCGCGTACTGATCCAGACCTGGACCCGACCCGAGATCGTTGTGGTCCACGTGAGCCGCCGCACCCATATGCAGTATGCGAGGGAGCGACTGATGGAGGCGGCTGGTGACCAGGCCCACAGGGTCCACCTTCTCATGGATCACCGGATGAATCGACAGCGTTACGAGCGACAGGTCGCGGCCGATCCGGCGCAGGCCGTCGTCCGCGATCAGGCCGAGGCGGGTTCGGAACCGACTTCTTGAGGCGATGAAAAACCCCTGCATCTTTCTTGCCTTTTTGCATTTTGTGATCCGGGTGTTCAGGTGGTTGACGCTCACCTCAGGTCTCTCTATTTTCCCGACCCCGCCCCCACGCAAGTGATCGTGTGGGCGACGCAATGAACGTCACTTCCGTGACGTGCTTCCGAACTTCCGTCGATCGTGGGTGCCTGCACTCCGATCGAGCCTATACCGCTCTCGAAAGGTCCTTGCTCCATGTCGAATGAAGAACTGCAGCGGGGTATCCACGCGTACCTGCGTCGGAATCATCCGGAAGTCTGCAGGCATTGGTTCGAGGAGATCTCGGTCATGGGCATCGATGGTGGCGTACTGCGCCTCCTGATCAATGAACCTGTCCGCCTGAAGTACCTGCAGCGTTCCTGTGTCGCGCCATTCACGGAGGCGGCGCAATCGATCACCGGACAACTTCTGGCCGTGCGGTTCATGGGATCCGAAACGGCCGTGATGGAACCGATGAACAGCGCGCCTTCCCAGGAAGGCACGCCACTACTGGACGAGCAAGTGATCTTGAGCCCGGACTACTGCTTCGATTCCTTCGTGGTGGGTCCTGGCAACCGGCTGGCGCACGCCGCGGCAGTGGCGGTCGCGGGCAAGCTTGGTCGCGCCTACAACCCGTTCTTCGTGCACGGCGGCGTCGGTCTGGGCAAGACCCATCTGCTTCAGTCGATCTGTCAGATGGTGCTTCGTCAGCAACCCACCGCGCGGATCTCGTACATCAGCTGCAACACCTTCATGGACGGCTTTCATGAGTGTGTGAAGGCGGGTCGCATGAACGAGTTCCGCCATCGCTTCCGGAACATGGATCTGCTGGTGATCGACGATATCCACTTCCTGTCGAAGCACGAGCAGACGCAGGAGGAGTTCTTCCACACCTTCAACGCGCTGCACCAGGCTGGCAAGCAGATCGCGCTGAGCTCCGACGCGGCACCCTCTGAGATTCCGGATCTTGAGGAACGACTCGTGAGCCGCTTCAACAGTGGTCTTGTCGCGCGCATCGATCGCCCGTGCTACGAGACGCGCGTGAACATCGTGAAGACGAAGGCTCGTCTGCATGACATGCAGATGCCAGACGATGTGCCTGCCTACATTGCTGCGCGTATCGATTCGAACATCCGCGAGCTCGAAGGGGCGCTCGCGAAGATCCGCGGCGTCGCGCTGGCGATGGGACGATCGATCGATCTGGAACTCGCGAAGGAAGCGATCGGCGCGGATCCGCTGCAGAGTGGTCGTGGCAGTCAGCAGCCGAACATTCAGGCGATCCTGGATGCGGTGGCGCGCTTCTATGACATCAAGCTCACGGACCTGCTTGGCAAGCGCCGGCACAAGAGTGTCGCGCTGCCGCGACAGGTCTGCATGTGGCTTGCGCGCCGACACACTCGGCACAGCCTTGAGGAGATCGGTGGCTATCTCGGTGGCCGCGATCACACGACCGTGATGCACGCGATCCGGACCGTCGACTCGAAGCAGTGCGCGGATGATCGTCTCCGTGCGGATGTCGAGCGGTTGCAGAGTCTGCTTCAGTCCGAAGTGGACTGAGTCTGGTTATCCACATTTTCTTCACATCATGAGAAACACCCCATGTGTGGGTGTCTTGTCTGTTGTGTTGGCTTCTGATGGCTCATGAGTGGGGTTGGACGGGAGAACAGACGACCGTTTCTTCCAACCCGCGCCCGCGCTGATCCGTCCGGGAGTCTCGAGAATGTGAATCGACAGGCGCTCCACATGAGTTTGGTGTTGTAAGTGACTGTTTCGTTGATGTTTGGGGAGATTTGATCTGCTTGTCCACATCCCAACAGGGCCCTTTTCTATGGAGATTAAAGAATCTCTTGGGTTTTCTTTCTGCAGCTAGACGCACGGGGTTGGACTCGATGATCGAGCATCTGAAGGCAAACCGCTGCACAACGGACCTCACAGGGCGGCAAGGAACTCGCTGGCCGGTTTCCACATGCGGACGGTTCGGCGACAGCCCAGGTTGGAAGATCGCTCACAGGTCACGGACGGCCCTTCTGGGGCCTGCGTCGCTGGCAGTTCCTGCAGAACACGGTGGTTCGTTGACAGACCTGCGTCGTGGTCAGCTTCGCTCGACAGGACCTGCACGGCATGCCGGCGCGGCCATAGACCTGGTGCTCATCCTGAAACGCACCCCAGCCACCATCAGCGGTCCGGTGATCACGGATGGTGCTGCCCCCAAGCTCGACCGCGTGGGCAAGAACGCCATGAATCGACCGAAGGAGTCCCTCCAACCTGTCACCCGGCACGCGATCGGACCGACACTCCGGATGAAGTCTTGCCCGAAACAGGATCTCGTCCACATAGATGTTCCCAAGGCCCGCGATTCGACCCTGATCAAGAAGCAATGACTTCAGGGGTCTGCGACTCTCACGAAGCGAACGCGCGAGATGTTCGACGGAGACCTCCAGGGCGTCCGGCCCAAGAGCGGACCACGCATGTCGCTCGACCGACGCCATCGAGGCATGGCTCTCCAACCAGCCAAATCGACGCGGATCACGATGCCGGAACGAGAATGTTTCGCCGTCCCGCTTCATTCGCCACACGGCATGCACATGCGACTCGGGCTTCGCCTCTCCCGTCATGACTCGGATGGATCCACTCATGCCGAGATGAATCAGGAGGCACACTCCAGAATGCATCTCAAGGACCAGCTGCTTGCCCTTGCGATGCAGGGCGAGAACCACTTCGCCGCGCGAGAGTGGATGGGCCGGCGCGCCCGGGGCGCGATGCAGCATGTCGCGTCGAAGCACACCCCCATCGAGCACTTCTGCGCCGAGAATCGCGGTGCAAAGCGAGCGTCGAAGACTCTCGATTTCCGGCAGTTCCGGCACGCATGAACTCTATACTCGATCCATGGACACATCCCGCGAGACCGGCATGTTTGCCACGACCGATGACGCGACGTGGGCCAACGAGGCGATCCGCCGCGTGCGCTCCGAGGTGCATCGTGTGATCGTCGGACAGGATCGTGTCCTCGACGAGATCCTTCTGGCGATGCTCTGTGGTGCACATGCCGTCGTGGAGGGCGTTCCTGGCCTCGCCAAGACGCTCCTGATCGCGACCCTTGCACGCACGCTCGGAATGCAGTTCAGCCGGATCCAGTTCACGCCGGATCTGATGCCCTCCGACATCACCGGCACCGAGGTGATTCAGGAGGATCGGACAACCGGAAACCGCTCGCTGCGATTCGTGCGCGGTCCGATCTTCGCCAACCTGGTGCTCGCGGACGAGATCAATCGCACGCCACCCAAGACACAGGCTGCGCTGCTCGAGGCCATGCAGGAACGGCAGGTCACCGTGGGCGGCGTCGCGCACCACCTTCCCTCGCCGTTCTTTGTGCTGGCGACCCAGAATCCGATCGAGCAGGAAGGCACCTATCCCCTGCCCGAGGCGCAGTTGGACCGATTCATGCTGAACATCCGGATCGGTTACCCGACCGAGGCCGAGGAGATGGAGATCGTCGCCCGCACCACGGGTGAGCAGGTGCTCCAGACCGAGAGCGTGCTCAGCGCGGAGGATCTGGCGCGCGCCCAGTCCGTGGTGCGCCGCATGCCGATCGCGGAACATGTGATGCGTCATGCGCTCCGGATCGTGCGGGCCACGCGCGTGAAGCAGGAACCTGCGGCGACTCCACAGACGCCCGCGATCGTGCGCGACTATGTGGCCTGGGGTGCGGGTCCACGTGCCAGCCAATTCCTGGTGCTCGCCGCGAAGGCCAAGGCGCTTCTGTCAGGTGACAGTCATGTCGAGACACGCCACCTGCACGCAGTGTCGATGCCAGTGCTTCGGCACCGTATCGTGACGAACTTCAACGCCGAGGCCGACGGCGTCACCAGCGAGACCATCATTCAGCGTTTGATCGACGAGGTACCGGTCGACGCGGCCGCGGATGGACAGCCGCTGGACCGGCTCATCCGTTGACCGCACCGCTCCGTGCCGAGGCCTATCTGGCGCCGGAGACGCTGGCACAGCTGGCGCCATTCGAACTTCGCGCGCGCATGCTGGTAGAAGGTCTCGGCATGGGTCTCCACGCAAGCCCTCGTCAGGGTCAGGCCGTCGAATTCTCCGAGCACCGTCCCTACACACCAGGCGAGTCACTTCGTCATCTCGACTGGAAGGTGTTCGGTCGCAGTGACAAGCTCCATCTGAAGCGCTACGAGCAAGAGACGGATCTGGACGTGCTCGTCCTGGTCGACGCGAGCAACAGCATGCGATTCGGTTCGATCACAGTGAAGCCCGGATGGGGTGGAACCGATGCGGGCCGCGACTCGCTGCAGTGGACGAAGTTCGACTGCGCCGCCGCGATCACCGTGGCGATCGCACATCTGTGTCTGGAACAGCGCGATCGCGTCGGATTGGAGGTCTTTGCGGAAACATCACGCATCGGCGTGCGCCGATCCGGTTCCCACGGACAGTGGCGAAGCATGGTGCAGGCACTCGCGTCGGTCCGGGTGGGTGGTGTGGCGGACATGCCACGCGCCATCGATCACGGCATCTCGACACTCAACACGCGCGGCCTGCTCTTCATCTTGAGTGACTTTCAGCAGCCCCTCGCACCGATTCAGGAGGCGCTGGGCAAGGCGCGTTTTCGTGGTCACGATGTGGTGCTGGTACGGATCATGGACCGGCAGGAGATCCAGTTTCCCATCGAGGGTTTCCGGCGATTCGAGGACATGGAGGGTGCCGAGGTGGTCGAGGCGGATGCGGAGACGCTCCGACCCGCATATCTGGAGGCGCTGCAGGCCTTTGACGCGGAACTTGAGCGGATGGCGCGAAGCCTTTCATACGACCTTGTCCGCGTGGACAGCCATGCCTCGGTCGGACCCACCCTTGCCGCGCTCCTGAGCCGCCGTGAGGCAGCCTGGCGTGCACGGAGACGGTCGTGAGCTTCCTTGTTCCCGGGCTCGCGATCGCGGCGCTGGGTGCGGCGGCGCTCCCGATCATCCTTCATGTGCTTTTGCGTCGGCCACGCACCACGGCCTGGCCAAGCACGATGCTGCTGCAGCGAGCACTGGAGCGTCTTCGTCGGCGACGCCGTCTGGATGGATGGATCCTGCTTGTCCTGCGTGCGCTGGGCATCGGGCTTGTGGGTGCCGCCATGGCCGGACCATTCATCGGCCTCATGGGTGCCGCGTCGGGGCCCCGTGAACTCTGGATCGTGATCGATGACGGTGCCACGTCCGCCGAGACGCTTTCGGACGGCACGCCGGTTATCCAGGTGATGCAGGAGCATCTCCTGCGGGAGATTTCCACGCTGCGGCCAGGAGATCAGGCCGCGATCGTTCGTGCTTCAAGCCCACCACGCGTCGAGTTGCAGCCAACCCTCGATCATGAGCGGATCCGATCGAGCATCCGCGACTGGATCGCGAAACCGGTTCCATCGGATCTTCAGGGCGCTCTCGAGCTTGCGCTTCCACCAGAGCCAGAATCCTCACCTCGGGAGGTTCTGTTGGCAAGTTCGCTTCGGCGTGGAAGCGTCTCGGCGGATCGTGCCTTGCCCGCGTCATGGAGGGATCGCGCCCGAGCCGTGCGATGGCGGTGTGTGCCGACCGTTCCCGATCCGGCACCGAACCGCTGGATCGATCAGGCGTCCATTCTTCGCGCAACCAGCATGATGGGACAGGGTTCGATGCGGGTCGACATCCGTCGTTCCGGCGACACAGGATCGAGTGACGATGTGCAGATTCGGTCCGTCGTCGGTGACGTGCTGGCACAGTCGGACCTTGCATGGATGGCGGGTGCACCACAGGCACGCAAGGACATCCCACTTCCAAGGACGCCGATCGAGTCGTGCACGGTCGGGCTCCGACCGGATGCACAACCCCTCGACGACACCATGTCGGTGGTCAACACGGCCACGACCACACCGAAGGTGACGATCGTGGGTCGACGACGAGAAGGTCAAAGGCTCGATCAACTTTCCGCATCAGGATGGATCCAGCAGGCGATGGAGTCGGCGGATGTCCAGGTGCGAGAGCTGGATCCTTCGATGCTTGGCATTCGTCCGCCGGCCGATGCCGACGTGGTCATCCTCACTCGACCGGACCTGCTCGACGCGGCGGGCTGGAAGTGGACTTCAAAGCATCTGCGCGAGGGAGGTTTGATCGTCATCATGCCGGTGCAGGGTGGCGACCAGACCTGGCTTCTCGACCTGAGCCGGGAGTCTGGTGTGCGAGTCGAGTTGTCGCCGCGGGGGGATGGTGAGACGCGGAGATTCGCACCACGACAACCACGCGGCACCTTGCTTGCCGCGCTGGGTGCCGAGATCGACGTGTTGACGGAGCCGGTGTCGGTCCAGCGTTCCTGGAACATCGCATCAGATCGATCGGAGTCGGTCCTGATCTTCGAGACGGGTGAGCCTGCGGCGCTTACGATCCGATCACCCGATGGGCAGGGCCTGCTCGTGCTCCTGGCGTTTCCACCGGAGTTGGAGTGCACGGACATGCCGTTGCGCCCTCTCATGGTGCCCTTCTTCCAGGAGGTGATTCGGGCCGGACGCGCGCTTGCCCGCGGATCCAGTGTGGTCATGACCGGTGCGATCGCACGACTCGGCCCCCCCGCGGCAGGTGGTCTCCTGCGCTCGACGGATCCACGACGGTCGATGGTGATCGAGATTGATGCGGAGGGGCGCACAACGCGACCAGTGCCCTTTCCCGGCCTGTGGTCGCTGGAGCAGCGCGATGGCCGCGCTCGTCCAATCGCGGCACGGCTTGATCCACAAGCCGCGAGCATCGAGCGGGTGGATGCATCCGAGATCGATAAATGGTGGTCGCCGGCTGGGACATGGACCCGCCTGAACGCCGAGCAGGTGTTGACACAGGATTCCATGCGTCAGGAATCGGCGTGGACACGGCCCCTTCTGCTGCTTGCACTGCTGTTGCTGGTGGGTGAAAGCCTGTGGTCGCGCCGATCCAGTCCACGTCCAGCGGTGGGGACGGCAGCATGAGGGAGTGGATCGAACGGGTTCTCATGATCCCCCCGGATCTGGCGGGAGAGTCCTGGACGCTTGTCCTGCGCACCACGCCCCCCCTCTGGATGCTCGTGCTGCTCAGCTTGCTGCTGATGGGGATCGGATGGGCCTCGTACGCCGGCCTGCGGGGCGGCCGGCCTGCGCGACTGGCACTTGGCGCGTGTCGAGCGCTCTCGCTTGGTGTGGTGCTGCTGCTGACGCTCGGTCCCATGATCGAGTGGCCACGCCAACGGATCGAGCGCGATGTGGTGCATGTGTTGCTGGATCGAAGCACCAGCCTTCGTGTGCGTGACGAACTCGACATGAATGGCGGCGCGATCACGCGAGATGACGCGTTGCGCATGTTCATCCAGCAACCCGTCTGGAAGGAGATCGCGAAGGATCATGACATCGCGTGGCACACCTTTGGTGGAAGTGTTCGGGACATGGCATCGGCGGAGGCGCTTGAGCCCATCGACGCGGATCGCACGCTTGTCGCGTCGGTTCTTGCGCAATGGCTGGATCGCTCTGGCACACGACCCATCGGGGGGGTGGTTCTGGTCACCGACGGGCGAAGTCAGGATGTGATCGACGAGACGACACGGCAGCGTCTTGGTTCCATGTCGGCCCCTCTCATCGCGATCCCGCTTGGCGACGAGCGCGGCATGCAGGATCGGGCGATCACCGAGATCGAGCATCCACAACGCGCCTTCCCACGCGATCAGGTCCCGGTTTCGGTCGTGATCAGGAATCCGTCCGCGGACCCGGTGAAGGTCGTGCTGCGGGAACGCGTGTCCGGTGTCGTGCTGGATGAGCGCACAGTGGAACCCGACGCATCCGGTCGCTCTCAGACCACACTCACCGGTTCACGCCAGACGGCTGGAAAGGTTGATTGGGAAGTCGTCATCGTCTCGGATCGTGCCGATGCGGACGCCTCGAACGATCGGCGTGAGATCCAGGTGGATTTCATGGATCGACCCCTTCGGGTGCTGTTCGTCGATGGTTGGCCGCGATGGGAGTACCGCTACCTCAAGAATCTCCTGCTTCGCGAGTCGGGTCTGGAAAGCTCGGTCATGCTGCTTTCCGCGGATCGTGACTTCGCGCAGGAGGGAACGGCGCCACTCGCACGTCTGCCCGCGAACACCGAGGAGTTCGCGGCGTTCGACGTCGTCATCTTGGGCGACGTGCCAGGGAGTTACCTGGATGACGCTCGACAGAAGGCGCTGCGCGACATGGTCGCGACACGGGGCACCGGCCTTCTCTGGATCGGTGGCCCGCGTTCGACACCCGGCTCATGGAAGGGCTTCTTGTTGGAGGACACGCTTCCATTCACCGAGGTTGGTGACATGCCACGATGGGACGAGCCGGTCACCATGCTTCCGACCGAGATGGCCACGCGGGTCGGATTGCTCCGGTTGGGCGATCGCGATGAAACTTGGCCGACCGCCTTGTCGAAGGATGGAGAACCATGGGCCCGCCTTGAGTGGGTCCAGCGCGTCGAAAGGCGGAATCTGAAGCCGACCGTCGAGACCTGGGCGACCGCGTCGGGACAGGACTCCAGGGAGACCCTTCCTGTCGTCATGGCCATGCGCTTTGGTGCAGGCACGGTCACGTACGTGGCCACTGACGAGACCTGGCGATGGCGACATGGCCGTGGCGAGACGTTGCCGGAGCGATTCTGGATCCAGATCATCCGACATCTCGCACGACAGAGCCTGCGGGCCGACCGGAATGCGCCAGCCATCGAGGTGGATCCGGTCCGTGTGGCCGTGGACCAGCCGACCCGCATTGTGGTGGATGGTGTGGGTGACGCGACTCTTGAGACGGTCGTGGTCGAGGCAGAGCGATCGGACGGCTCGGAAGTCATCGAGATCCGTCTTCGACCACAGGAGATGGGTCGCTACGCGGGATCGTGGGCACCACCAGCGGAGGGTGCGTGGCGCATTCGAGCCGGGCGTGGTGCAGGATGGACCGCGACCGAGGCGATGGTGCAGGTCCGATCCGAACAACCCGAACAGGTCGACACGACTCCGGATCACGCGCTGCTTCGGGGACTCGTGGGCGCCACGAACGGCAGGATGCTTCGTGCGCTCGACGCCTCGCAGCTTCCGTCCCTCATTCCATCACGCTCGATCACCGTCCGGCAGCCGATCCAGCGACCCCTGTGGGATCGGTGGCCCCTGTATGTGCTTGTGGTCACGCTTCTGGCGACCGAGTGGATGGGGCGTCGGGCGCTTCGTCTTGCCTGATTGAAAGTGGGCTGAAATACAAGGACTTTTCGAGCTCTTTCATCCCGGATTGCTAGGCTTTGGGACCGTGAGCGGCACGATTCGAGCACGCCTGCAATCCCTGCACCGCAAGGTGCTCCTGCTGGATCGTCTGCACCACATCTCACGCGTTCTGACCTTCTCGATCCTGTGCGTCACAGGATCGATCCTGATCGACTGGCTTGTGCGATGGCCGATGGTGGTCCGTCTTGTCCTGCTTGTGATCGGGCTCCTGTTCGCGATTCGCGTGGTGCGTTCGATCATCGAGCGATGCTGGATCCAGAAACCATCGCTGACCAGCACGACACTTCGACTCGAGTCGGTGGAGCCATGTCTTCGCGGATCTCTCGCGAGCGCCCTTGACTTCGAGCACCGTGCCATGCCCGGATCACTCGAGGCCGACGTCGTCGAGCGGACCCGGTCATCGCTTCAACGGATTCGGATCGAGCGACACCTTCGATCCGCCGGTGCCATCACATGGATGATGGGCACCCTCCTGCTGGTGCTCGCGACTGTGTGGTGGATTCGTCATGAGCCTCAAGGCTCATGGATCGGACTGCGTCGAACCCTGACACCATGGTCGATGGATCGGTGGCTTCCACGTGTCGTGCTGGAGCATGCGTGGGATGAACCCGCGGTCGCACGCGGCTCCCAGATTCCGTTCCGCGTGAAGGTGCTTCGGGGCGATGCGCCCGATCTGCGCGTGCGAGCGCGTTGCACCACCTGGTCCGACATCGGATTACGCGACGAGCGCGAGATCGAGCTGGTCCGTCAGGCTGATGGATCGTTCGAGCGACCGATTCAGGCGGAGGGGAATCGCATGACCCTCTGTGCACTGGCTGCCGATGGCGAGACGGAACCTGTCGATGTCCGGATCGTCACCGCTCCCTCCATCGCCTCCGGTTCGCTTGAGATCACGCCACCCTCATATGCCTCCGGGATTCGACCGATCATCCGATCCGAGTGGAGGGGCGTCGCGGTCCCGGACAACGGGCCGATCCTGGACGACAGCACGCTGCGAATCACGCTGCAGCTGGATGCTCCAGCACTCGATCCCGCCAAGGCATCGATGGTGCAGGTGGTCGATGCATCGAACACGCCGATTCAGGATGCGCTTGTTGAGGCACAAGGCCCGATGACGTGGTTGGTGCGTGCACCACTTCGGCCCGGAGTCTCGATCGTGGTCGAACCGATGGACGCGATGGGTGTTCGCGCGACCGAGCCCCTCCGGCTGCATCCACAGGTGATCGAGGATTCCGCCCCAGCGGTCTCGGTGGTCGATCCCGAGGCGGACGAGATCATCTTAGTCGGTGCACGTGTCCCATTCCGGATCATGGCCAAGGACGACATCCGGCTCGCGTCGATCGGTTGGACCCTGGATCGTCAGCAGCGATCCGGTGAGCCGTCGCCACTGCAACTCAAGGCGGAGCAGACTGATGTCGCTGATGTCCAGGCATCCATCGAGCGCGTCGTGGATGTCCGGTCGATGCAGGTCAAGTCGGGCGACACCCTTCTGCTGCGCGGCACGACGCAGGACATCCATCAGGATGCGCAGGGATCACGTGCAGTCATCGCGAGTGAACCCCGTCGACTGCGTGTGGTCGACAAGGAGGTTTTGGAGCGACAGGTACGCCAACAGGTCGGAAGTCTTCGTGAGACGCTGGCTCGACTGGAATCCACGCAGCGTGATCTGATGCAGGACAAGGACGCCTCCAACCGCACTCGCGCACAAGGCAGTGTCGCCGAGCGGATCCGGCAGGCGAGCGACACCAACAGCGATCTTCTGGAGCGGCTGAAGCGCAACGGAATCGTCGACATTCCGCTTACCGAGACGCTTCAGGAGGCTGGTCGATCCGTCTCCGAGGCGCGGGATCAGGCGGAACTGGCACAGGCACTTTCCCGCGACGCGCGGAGCCAGGATTCCGACATGGAGCGCGAACTGCGCGCGCGTCAGGAAGAGGCTGCACAGCGATTGGCCGATGCCGTTGATCTGCTCGATCGCGATGACGACGCGGCCGCGATGCAGCGCCGAGCGGAGCGGCTTGCCGAGACCATCCAGGGCCTTCGCGCATCACTTCAACAGGCTGCACAAGGAACGGCCGGCAAACCACAGGAAGACCTTGCGCCAGAGCAGCGGCAAGCGCTGCAGGAGCAGGCCAACCGCCAACGCGCCGCCGCCGACGAGGCAGCTGCGATGATCGAGGACCTGCGCGACCGGGCGGAGAAGGCGCGTGGGCAGGATCCTGCGCAGGCTCGATCGCTGCGACAGGCCGCGGAGGAGGGTGAGCAGGGACAGGCGTCGCGTCGACTCGACGAGGCCGCGGAACGGACCGATCGGAACCAGTCCGTCGCGGCGGACGAATCGCTGCAGCGGGCGGCCGAGGCTGTCGAAAAGGTGCGTGAGTCCCTTCGACAGGATCGCCGTGCGCGCACAGAGGAGCTTCGAAGGCGCCTTGCCAGTCTCGCGGAGACCTTGCGAGCGCTCATCGAGGCGGCCAGTGCCACGCTTCCGCGGATCGATGTGGCAGCCGCGGACGCTGGTCCAGAGACACAGGCCGTATCGCAGGAGTTGCTTCGCATCGCCACGAACACTGCCGCGGCTGGAGAGGATGCGCGTCAAGGCGATCGATCTCTCGCCACGATCGCGGGATCGGTCGTTCGTGCATCGGAACGCTTTGACGCCTCGGCGGCTGCACTTGCGCAGGCGACACCCGAGTTCATGCAGGCGAGGGATGGCGTTTCCCGCGGAATCGAACTGCTGCGAGAGGCGCAGCAAAAGGTGGCCGAGGCTCGGGCTAAGCAGGATCAGGCTTCGGCGGATCGTGAACGACAGCAGCTCGCGGCACAGTTTCAGCGACTCACTGGGCGGATCCGTGCATCGCGCGAGACCGTCGCCAACGCGCTGCCAGCCCCAGGAGCCCGCATCGATCGGAAGGGAGCCGCGATCCAGCGCGAGCAGTCCACCGTCGTCGGAGATGTTCAACGCACCCTGCAGTCGGGTCCCGGCGCGTCGGAGATCCTGAAGGATGCCGAGGTGTTCAAGGCGACCATCGACCGGATCGATCGCGACCTGGTCGTCGTCCGGGACTCGCTTGCGCAGACCACGGCGGGTGCGATGGAGATCCGCCGGATGGACCTGATCGCCGAAGGTCTCGAGGGATTGTCCCTCGCCCTCGCGGATCCTGAGCCTGGTGACGATCCCTTCGCGGACGGCAAGAATGAAGGACAGGAAGGTGGTGCGGGTGGAGGTGGCCCCAGAGGCGAGGGGCAGGGCAAGCTTCCCCCGATCACGGAACTTCGGTTGATTCGTCAGATGCAGGCGCAGGTCAATCGGCAGACGCGGATCCTTGACGAGGCCCGCGCCACGGGCCAACCACTCGATGCCGAACTGGCGGATCTGGCCGTGATGCAGGACGACATTCGGCGTCTTGGCGAGTCGTGGTTTGAGCGCATGCGCCAGCAGCGCGCGGCCCCAACGGACGACAAGAGCGATGCGACGTCTGACAGACCAGTGACCCCAGGATTCCTCTGGCAGACGCGTGAGTCGACGGGACAAGCACCATCCAACGAGCCTCCATCAACACCGCCAGCGAACACACCAGGCAAGACACTGGACGAACTGCTCGGCATCGCGCCGGCCGGATCGCAATCCGACACGGCGGCGCGTCGTCGCGAGCGAAAGCTCGACTCGGCGCTCCAGAAGAAGGATTTGGACGATCTCGCCACCGCAGCACAGGAGAGCATCGAGTTGGTGGATGAACTTGTCGGCCAAAGAAAGGACATCGGGATCGAGACGCAGCGCGCACAGGCGGAAGCGCTCGCGAATCTTGATGCATTGCTGGACGCCGCGACCAAGTTCCAGCGACAACAACAGTCTTCCAGCGCATCCAGCGGCTCGTCCCGGAAGCAACAGCAGTCTCGGCAATCAGGAGCCGAGCAGCGTGATGGTGCACAGGCCCGGCAGGACGGGGGCGCCCAACAGGCCGCTCGCGCCGGTCAAGCCCAGCGCCGGCAGGGTGGAGATCCGACGGGTGACGCGTCCGAGCCACCCGCGCCCGAGGATCCGGTGGCCATCGATGGCGTGCTCGAGGAAGGTCGGATCGAATGGGGCGCCCTTCCCCAGCGCATTCGAGAGATCATGTCACAGGCCAGACGTGACCGCGTGAGCGCTCTCTACCAGGAAGCCACCGAGGCGTACTACCGACGCCTTGCGGAAAGGCGCGAGCCATGATGGTGCATGCGTGCCTGCTTGCGGCCTTGCTTGCGCGACAGGCGGTCGACCCATCACCCGTCACGCCAGAGAACATTCTCGCCGGCGAGGTCGAGGTGCAGCGTCCCATGGATCGGGGCGCGAGCGCGCAGAACGCCCCTGCCGCCACCGAGATGAATGCCGAGTCGATCGAGGCCGTGCAGCGCGGCCTTCGCTTCCTTGCGAGCCTTCAGAATGATGATGGATCATTTGGTCGCGGCCGTTTCGCCAAGCATGTCGGAATCACGGCGCTGTGCGGGCTCGCCTTCATGGCGGACGGCAATCTGCCCGGCCGCGGACCCTACGGTGAGGTGGTCCGCAAGTCCCTTGAGTTCGTGCTGAATCACGCCACCGAAACCGGTCTGTTGGCGACCGAGAACAGCCATGGTCCGATGTATGGCCATGGTTTCGCGACACTCTTCCTTGGTGAGATCTTCGGCATGAGCCCGGAGGACGGTCGGGTTCGCGACGCGCTTGTCCGGGCGGTCGACCTGATCGTGAACAGCCAGAACGAGGAGGGTGGCTGGCGCTACAACCCGGTTCCCTATGACGCCGATGTGAGCGTGACGATCTGCGAAGTGATGGGTCTTCGTAGCGCGCGCAACGCCGGCATCAAGGTGCCACGCGAGACGATCGACCGTGCCATCGCCTATGTACGAGGATGCCAGAACGGGGATGGTGGGTTCCGCTACATGAGCAGCATGGGTACAAGCGCCTGGCCCCGCACGGCGGCTGGCGTGGCCAGTCTTTTCTACGCGGGCGTCTACAGCGATGATTCGATCGATCGCGGACTGCAGTACCTGCTGGCGATGGCGGCTCCCGACGGGGGTGGGCCGATGTCCGAGGCACATTACTTCTATGGTCACTACTACGCGGTGCAGTGCATGTATCTCGCGGGTGGTGATCGCTGGAGCAACTGGTGGCCGCGCATCCGTGACGAGCTGGTGCAGCGTCAGAGCGACGAAGGTGGATGGATCGACTACCAGTGGGGCTCCGCCTACAGCACTGCCATGGGACTGATCGTGCTTCAGATGCCGAACCGCTACCTCCCGATCTTCCAGAAGTGATGCGCGCACGAACGATCCCGGTCGCATGCGCGCTGCTTGGCATCGGCGCACCGGCTCTTGCGCAGGGCGCGACCGCCATTCAACGTGATGGCTCGGTCGTCGAGGTCAAGGAGTCCGGTCTTTCGGAACTTTCGGAGAGCGTCTGGCCCGATTGGCGAGGGATCTGGATCGGATCCTCCATCCTTCAGGCGCCGGGGGGCGTCAGCGCGATGATCCTTCAGGACGGCCAGGTGCTGGTCGGTGGATTCGAATCCAACGGACAGGAATTGTGGTGGCGGAATCCGAAGCTTGGTGCGGTGCGGGTGGATCTGGAACGCGTGGCACGGATCGGACCCCTTTCGGCCGACACCACGCGCCCGATCTCGCGGGATGAGGTGCATTTCGTCAACGGTGATCGTGCGGAGGGGTTCATTCAGTCCATCGATGTCACGCATGGGGTCCGTCTTGCAACGATCACCACCGAGGGAGCGCCATCCACCGAGGTCATCGATCACGATCTGGACCGCGTGGTGGCGGTGTGGCTTGCATCGCGGGCGGAGCCGGCGAAGGGCTGGCGATTCTGGCTTCGTGATGGCAGCGTGATCGACGCGGATCATTGGAAGCGCCTTGGTGAGCAGGTGGTTCTTGAAGGGTGTCATCTCGCTGGAGCACCGTCACGACTGCCTCTGGATTGGGGACAGGTCATCGCGATACGAAGCGCACCCACCGCCGTGATTGCGCTCGCGTCACAACCATGGAAGAGCGCTGATCTGGCCGACACGCCACGACTCGCCCCAGCACGAGGCCGCGTTGCATCGGGATCGCATGCGCTTGATCTGGCATCGATCGACCTGCATGGTCCTGGTGTCTTCGAGGCATCTCTCCCACCGGGCGAATGGATCGTGGACGCGGACCTGGGTGTTCCACTTGGACTCTCCGGCAAGGCGGCGTGTGTTGTCGTGATCCAGGATGGTGAGCGCGAGATCCTTCGATTCCCGATCTCCAGGACATCCGAGAGCATGCCCTTGCACGCCACGATCCACACTGGACGAATGGTCGTCCGGATCGAGGATTCCCTTCAGGGCGCCTTCGGGGCCGCCTTGCGCATGAATCGACCGTTCCTCACACCGGTCAATGACGGCGGATCTGCACCCACCCTGAGCACGTCCAACGGAACAGACCAGCCGAACTCTCAGGGTCGTTGAGGCGGAACTGCAGCGCCCCATCCATCTTCAGCAGACCCCACGGACGCCAACCTGCATGTCGTCGGAACAGTGATTGGGCCGGTGTCTCGTCTCCCACGACCTGGATGACGTGACCAGGATCGATGGCCGGCAACGCTTCTTGACCAACCCGATCCAGCATCGTCGTGGGCGGCCATTCAAGTGCGGCGACATCCTGGATCGCCCGCCGTTGAAGCGCATTCCGGATCGTGGACTCGTCACAACCCCACATGAAGACCAGTGTTGGCGAGTGACACCCACGATCCGCACGAAGCGACAGCACGGGTGGACCGACATCAACACGAGATGACAAGCGACGCCGTTCGCACGACCATGTCCATGCTTCATCGGTCCAGCCATCGATCAGACCAAGATCATGGATGGGGATCTCCGACAAGGCCAGTCGCTTCAGCATCATGGACTGAGGTGTGTCCGAACCCCATGGTCGGAACCAGTCACTCGACAGCAAGACCGACCGAACGGGAAATTGCTCGATCACCTCTGGGAGGGCGGAGAATCGATCGATGGATGCGCGTCGAACCACGATTCGGTCGATCACGCGAATGCCCAACGATCGGAGGGCGGGCACCAGGATTGTGGATCCGGTCGATCGAGAGGTTCTGGAACCCGCATCGATCAAGGTGGCCATGTGGCCACGCTGAATCACATGCGCGTTGCCACCTCCCAGAGACAGGGAGGTCCATCGAAGCGAATCCGCTGCTGGTTCAGCCACAGCTTCTGAATTCCGAAACAGCAGGAGTGCCACCATGAGCCACCCCAGCATGGCGGAAATCACCCACCCCCTTGGCACCGATCGAGCGGGTCGATTCCACCACCATGCCAGCGACAAGAAGCCCACAAGACACCACCATCCCGACACACAACCGGTGTCCCACCTCGACCCCTGAATTCCAGCACTCGTCGCGACTCCCCAGTGCATGCACTCGACAAGGAGTTCAAGAGGAGGCTGAAACACGAAATCGCTGCCTGGAATCCAGCCCAACACGGCGCCCATCGATGCCAGCACGGTGATCAAGGCGGCACACGGACCAAGCAGGGTGCTTGTGAACGCACACCATGGATGCGTGACACCAACGGCATGGAGCGTGATCGGAATCGACATCAGCCAGGCGCCCAGTCCTGCAGCGATCGCGGTCCACACGGATGTCACAAGTCGGCGAACCCATCGTGGCACAGTGAGACCTCCAACGTCCGGAACCAGCTCCTGGATGGGTCCTGTTCCACGGACAAGACCCAACACGGCCCCGAAGCTCAACAGGAACCCAAGATCCACGGCCAGACATGGATCCCACAGCAGCATGAGGACCATGCAGGTTCCAAGGACCGACTCTGGTTTCCAGCCACGGCGAAGTCCAAGCGCAATTCCAGCACATACACCAGACAATCCTGCACGCGCCACCGAGACCCCGGGCGCGACCGCCATGACGAAGATGATCGCAAGAAGCGCCAGGCACCAGCCCCGCATCCACCACGGCAGCCCAACCACCTCCATCAGCACACGTGCCGTGATCAGCAGGATCGCCACGTTGAATCCACTGATCGCCAGAAAGTGACTCAAACCAGCCTGGTGAAAGAGATCACGGAAGGCATGAAGGCCCGGCAGTGTCCGTCCAGTGGTCATGGCGATCAGGAGCGCCCGATGCCTTTCCCGGCATCCTGCCCCGAGACATTCGAGGAGATTGGAGTCAAGCCATCGGTGCAGGGAGTTCCGGGATGCCGTCCACCAACCCGGTTGACGCACCACCAGCGGATCAAGATCGCTTTGAAGGACGCCGTTCACGCCATCACATCGAGTCAGTCGCGTGTCACGGCAAGGCTTCCCAGGAACGCCGCGACCGATCGGCTGCATCCAACCCAGAACCTCAAGCTCGGTGCCAACGGCGACATCCTGTGGCGTGGTCGCCAACAACAGCACGACGATGCCGTGACCATCGTGCCAGCCCACACCGTCATGCACCTGCAGGATCTGCAGTTCGGACCTCCACGGCACGTCGGATGGGGGACGGATCCACGGATCCATCACATCGCGATCTCCGGTTTCAACCGGCACCAGTCGTTCCCGAAGCAGACCTCGAACACGAACCAGCGTCTCAGGTGCATCGTGACCATGGCGCAGCGTCAGGGGATCCACACGCGACATGTGCACACCGGCACGCGCGAATCCGAGGAGCCCCAGTGAAAGCAACAGGATGAGACGTTGTGCGCCCGTGCGGCGGCGTGGAACCCAGGTCACGATCGGCGTCACCAGTACCGCGATCAAGACCCAGTCGACGATCGCATCAAGGATCGGTGTCCCCGAAAGCTGCAATCCAGCCAGCACCCCCAGCCATACGCAGCATCCGCATCCCAAACCAATCGCTCTGGTCCACATGCCCACAGGGTGGGCCCCCGACCAACCATCACTGACAATTGATGCCGTTTTTCAGCTCTTTGTCCCGTTCGTCATCCGCTTGACCAGATCCAGCACCCGCCGGCTGTCCAGCAGGTCGCGCGCATGGGCCGCGGCATCGCGCCACGAGAGCCGATGACCAGAAACGACCAACGCGATCGCCGCATTCAGCACCAGCATGTCGCGTCGGGCGCCAACATCACGGCCATCCAGCAGCGCCGTCGCGATGGACACGGCATCTGCCAGCGTCTTCGCAGGTTCCGGAGCCAAGGTGTGCTTCGGGATTCCGAACATGGACGGCTCGAACTCCGACTCCTCCACCAACGATCCCCGATCCACCCGGATGTATCGAGTCGGCGCACAGACACTCGCCTCGTCCAGGCCATCGCGACTGTGCAGCACCATCGCGTGCGATGCCCCCATGGCGGCAAGTGTCTGGGCGACGGGCTGCATGAGACGCTCGTCCCACACACCCAACACCTGGCGCAGCGCTCCTGCCGGATTCGTCAGTGGGCCGATCGCGTTGAAGATGGTCGGCCCTCCGAGAGCCTTCCGGATCGGGGCGGCATGTGCCGCTCCTGGGTGATGTCGGGGCGCCATGCAGAAGCAGAATCCAATCTTCTCCAGGTCATGGGCCTGTCGCTCCGGCGTCGACTCGATCGAAATACCCATAGCCGCGATGGTCTCGGCGCTTCCAAATCCGGTGCGGGAGCGATTGCCATGCTTGGCGCAGGGCGCGCCACCTGCCGCTGCAACAAGTCCGGCGAGCGTGCTTGCGTTGAACACTTTCGGTGCGCCGCCGGTGCCGCAGGTGTCCAGGATCCGCTCGGGCGGAATCGTGGTTGGGATCCGGATCATGCGGCCCTGGAAGGCCTTCACGAATCCAATCAATTCACGCGACTCTGGCACGCGCAGGGCAAGGGCCCCAAGCCACCGCGCGAGTGCCTCGTCGGGAACCGTGCCCTCCATGACACACCCCATGGAGGCTTCCGCCTGTTCCATGGAGAGCGTTCCAGCCCCCTCCAGCACGTCCAGCGAGGCCCTGAATGGCCCCGGCATGATCCCGTCGGGGGAACTCACGGACCCACCTTGTAGGTCTGCAGCAGCTTCTGCACCTTCACCTGTTCAGGGTTGATCTGCAGCGACTTGCGGAATGCGGCCGTGGCCTGCTCGGCCTGCGCGGAGTCCTTGCGGCCCCCCTGCAGCCAACTGTTCAGCATGTTCACACCCACACCGTTCCAGCCGGGCCAATGTTGCGGGTCCACTCGTACCGACTCGCGATAGCTCTCAAGACTCCGCGGGAAGTCGCCTTGGCGAAAGCAGGCCCAACCAAGACGCTCCCAGCTGTTGGCGGTGGGCGCGATGCGCACAAGCAGACCGGCTGCGTTCACGGCCTCGCGATATCGCTTGGATTGCGCGTAGGCGTTCAACAGATTGATCAGCAATTGAGGCGTCGGCTCCATCAATTCCGCGGCGGTCTCGTACTGCGCCACCGCATCCGCCGCTCGACCTGCACGCTCATACGCCACGCCAAGATTGATGCGCGCCGTACCGGAGTCGGGCTTCAGTTTCACGGCCTTCTCGGCATAGGTGATGGAACTCTGCGGCTGATCCAGCTGCAGATAGGCCGTCGCCATGTTCAGGTTGGCGTCGAAATCCTCGGGGCGGATCAGCAACGCTCGGTGATAGCTGCGGATCGCGTCAATCAGACGGTTCAGCACCTGCTGCGCCTTGCCTCGGCCAAAGTGCGCTTCGAAATTGCCGTTGTCCAGCGTCGTCGCGTTCGCGTAGGCGGTCTCGGCCTCGGTCCACTCCTTCAGCGATGCATGCGCGTCACCCACACCGACCCACGCGTCTGGAAGCTTGGGATTCTCGCGAAGCACATCCTGGAACATGGACAGCGCGGCCTCGTAGTCGCCACGATCGATCTTGGCGCGAGCCTTCTCGATCGTCACCGCTTCCTCCACCGAGGGCTTGCCGGCCTGCAGCGTCTCGGTGATCGTCGGCGATGGTGTCTCGCCGCGAATCTCCTGAAGGGTTCGCGTCTTGCACGCAGGCAGCACCAGCAGCATGCCGAGCACAAGCACGATCCCCGCAAGCGATCGGGCGGCTCGTTTCGCCGGGCGGGCGATTGCACGAAGCTTCGCGGCGTTCACCACATCCCACGGCTGACCCTTGCATGAGCCTTCCTTCGGAGTCTCCAGAATCATGGGTGTGCGAGCCCATGCGCGGCGGCGCAGGATCGCGGCAAAGGCGCTGGATCCACAGGTTCCCGCCCCGATGTGCGCGTGCCGATCCTTGCGGCTTCCACAGTCCCCGGTCGAATCGTTCAGGTGGAAGACCTTGATGGAATGCTCGCCAAGTGCGGCGATCATGTCATGCACCGTGGCCTTGGCGGACGCAGGCGTGTCCATGTGATGGCCTGCCGCGACGGCGTGACAGGTGTCGATGCAGAAGGCGATGCGCTCGGGCTCGCGGACCATGTCGCGGATCCGCGCAAGGTCCTTGAATCGATAGCCAAGATTCGTGCCCGAGCCGACGGTGTTCTCGAGACAGGTGATCACCTTGATACCACGCAACTCCGCGTGCAGGGTGTCCATGCTTCGCGCGATCCTTCGCAGGCCCTCCTGCTCGTCGGAGGTCGGTTGAGCACCCAGAGCGTTCGGATCACCTGGCTTTCGGGCTGCGCCAAGATGGGCCCCCGGATGCATCACGCACAGACGGATGCCAAGCTGCTCGCACCGCTCCAGTTCACGCCGTTGCAACGCAAGGCTTCGATTCCGAGCCGTGGCGTCCGGATTCGCCAGATTCACGAGATAGCTGTTGTGGCTGACGATGCGGTGATCTTCCGGATTCGACCAACCCGCAATCTTCAGCGCCTCGAACCACGCGTGGATCTCCGCCGCACCAAGGCTCTTCGGATTCCACTGTCGCTGGTTGGCTGTGAACACCTGCACACAATCCAGTCCAAGCGCGATCGCCTCGTGCACGGCATGGGCAGGTCCGCCTGCGGCACTGCAATGGCTTCCAATTCGCGGCATATCACGCGCCAGCGTTCAGGGCCTTCGCGGCGGCCACGATGCGCTCCGCAGTCCGGACGGCGGCGAAACCAGCCTCCGCGTCCACGAACGGCTTGCGACCGGTGCGGATCGCGTCGACGAAGTCCTCCATCTGCAGACGAAGCGGCTCGCCGGCGCCCACATCCAGCGGCTCCAGCGAAACGAGCTCCATCCAGTTCATGCTGCTCAGATCCTTGCCGGCCTTCAGGTCGGCTCGGATCTGCGCCATGCGCGCGTCGTTCACGGTGCGCCGGACCACGTTGCCCTTGCGCTCCTGGAAGTCGGCGCTCACGTAGGCCTCGGGAGAGATCAGGCGCATCTTGCGTTCGGTCTTCATGGCCAACCGGCTTGCCGTCACGTTCGCGACGCATCGGTGTCCGTCTGGTCCCGGCGGGAAAGTCAGCCGTGCGTTGCAAACGTCCTCGCTGTCACCAAGCACGTTCACCGCACTGGCATCCACGCGCTCCGGCTCCCGTTCCATGAGCATCAGCAGCACGTCAATGTCGTGGATCATCATGTCCAGCACCACACCCACATCCACGCTCCGGAAGGTCATGGGACTGATGCGATCGACCTCCACGAAGCGCGGCATGCCAAGCCCGAGCTTTCGAATGGCCACCATGACGGGGTCGTACCGAACCACATGGCCTACCTGCAGCAACGCGCCGCTTCGTGCGGCGGCGTCGGCGATGGCGCGAGCCTCCTCCACGCTGGGCGCAAGCGGCTTCTCGATCAGGCAGTGCACACCACGCGCCAGCAGCTTCTCGGCGGCCGCACGATGGTGGATCGTCGGCGTGGCGATCGTCACCACGTCCACGCCGGCCTCGATCAGCGCCTCCACCTCGGCATGTCCAGCGCCGCCGTACTTCTCGACCATCTCCGCGCGGCGGTCGGCGTCACGGTCCACCACCCCCACGAGTTCCACACCCTGAATCTGGGTGCCAAGGCGGACATGGTGGCGACCCATCCGGCCCGTGCCGATCACGCCATAACGAAGGGTTCCAGAGGCGGTTTTCACGCCGCAAGGATAGTCGTTCGGATGGTCAGGGCGTTGGATACCGCTCCTGCTCCCGACGCGCCCGACGATCCTCGCGCTCCAGCTCCTCATAGGCGAGCGTGAGTGCGTGGGTGGTGCTCCACCACACCAGCGAGGCCATCACGAATCCCCACGCCAACCCAAGATTGGACATCGCGATCACGATCTGCATGGCCTGGCTCCATGCATCCGGCGCCTGCGAGCGTGAGGCCTTGGTCGCCACCACAGGCAGTGCAACGACGACAAAGACACCCCACAACCAGCACCAGGTTGTCGCGATCCGGCGCAGGAAGGCGTCGCGCAGATAGTCCGCGATGTTGCCCATGTGGAACAGCGACAGCACCCACGCGATCTGCGCCGGAACCACCAGCACGCCGGCAGCCACGATCCACTCATCCTGTGGCGAGGGCGCAGTTGGATTGGGCGGTGCTGGAGAGGCGAAGATCGCCATCAGCATCAACAGCGAATACGGCAACCACAGCACGTTCAGCACCGAAATCCATGGTCGCAGCCGTGATGAGGCCGTCAGCCCAAATCCATCTGCGCCCTGCGCACCGATCGGTCGGGTCAGCAGTATCGAGGCGACGAACGCCGCCGGACCCAGCGCAACATCCACCCAGAATGCGCTCGGTCGGAAGGACAAGCCGCATGCGTCCATGAACGATTCGCTCAGGACCGCTCGAAGGAGCCACGGAAACACCAGCAGGATCGCTGCGGCCAGACAGCGCATCATCACTGGCAGCACGACACGAGGCCCCTCACGATGCAGTTCGTTCTCGATCCATCGCTGACGCAGGGCGCGACGATGCCCGCATTCCGGGCAGCGCATGGGCAGCGGACTCCCGGCCAGGATGTAGCCGCACCGGGCACATCTTGGCATGGGTCGCTTGCCGCTCATGCACTCGTGACGTGCGATCGCCGATGTGCCGGTTCCGCCGCGATGCGAACCGCCTGACGGAACATGCGAAGTCCGAGCGGCTCACCTGTTCGCTGGGAGGGATCCAGCCGTGTCCACCACGGGTGCTGGGTCCAGCGCGTGAATCGCTCCGGGTGCGGCATCAGACCGAACACCAGACCCGATGGATCACAGATCCCGGCGATGGCGTCCATGCTGCCGTTGAAGTTCTCACCTTCGGCGTAGCGCACTGCGACCTGTCCGTTCGTCTGCAAGGCCGTCAGCGTGGATGGATCGGTGATGAATCGACCCTCGCCGTGCGCACTTGGCAGCAGGCCGGTCTCGTGATCGAGCTGCAGTCCTCGTGTCCATACGCACCGCGTGTCAGACGGGATCGTGACGCGAGTCCAGGCGTCATGGAACCGTGCGGCACGGTTCTGGCAAAGCGCCACGGATGGCGTCGCGGGCTCGTGCGGCCATACGCCACGCTCGGGCCCCGGCAGCAGGCCAGCCTGCACGGCGATCTGGAAGCCGTTGCACGGGCAGATCATGGGCACACCGCGCTCGATGGCCGACGCAAGCGCGGGATAGATCCGCTCGCGCATCAGGACTGCCATGATCCGGCCCGCGGCCACGTCGTCGCCAAAGCTGAAGCCGCCAGGCAGGCCGATCAGCTGGAAATCGTCGATGCGAGACGGCTCGCGTTCGAGCGCGCCCATCAGGATTGATTCCGGCTGCGCACCAGCCGCATCGAAGGCTGCCGCCAATTCCGCGTCACAGTTGATGCCCGGTGCGGTGATCACGAGTGCTTGCGGCTTCACGCTCATCTCACCAGCCCTCCCCACCGCTCGCCCACGCGTCGCGAAGTTCCCGGATCGACATGCTCTCGGCCGCCACGGAAACCTGGCCCGAATCGTCAAATCGTCCAAGAACGGCATTGGGCAGGCTTCCAAGCATCGAACGAACCCGGGTCAGGTTCGAGTCGGCGACCTCAAGCAGATAGCGAGATGGATCCTCGGTGAACGCGCGTGCGTGCGGCGAAACTAGACCCGCGCATGGCATGGCCTGCAGATCGATCTTCACGCCAAGGTCGCCACCGAACGCCATCTCGGCCGCGGCCACCAGCACACCACCCTCGCTGCAGTCATGTGCACTGCATACCAGCCCCTCGCGGATGCAGGCCGCCACGGCACGCGCCACGATGGGACCCTCCTTCAAATCGACTTGCGGCAGCGTGGTGTCGCATCCATCCAGCGCACCGATCATGAGGCGGTGTGAGCCCCCCATGCGGCCATGCGTCCGGCCCACCAGCAGCAGCACATTGCCTGCTCGCTTCGCGTCCATCGTCACGCAGCGATCCACGTTGGGCACGATGCCGACGCCGGAAATCAGCAGGGTCGGTGGAATCTGGATCGTGCGCCCATCCTCGGTGGTGAACTGGTTGTTCAGTGAATCCTTGCCGCTGATGAAGGGCGTTCCATAGGCCAGCGCGCCATCCAGGCACGCCTCGGCTGCACGCACCAGGCTTCCCATGTTCCTTGGATCGCGGCAACTGGGCCAGCAGAAGTTGTCCAGAATCGCGATGCGTGTTGGATCCGCGCCCACACAGACCAGATTGCGAACGCACTCATCGATCGCCGCAAGGCCCATCCAGTACGGATCCGAAGCCAAGCCGGTCGCAAGCCCGTTGCCGATCGCGATGCCTCGATTCGAACCAACCACCGGCTGGATCACCGCCGCGTCGCCCGGAGCACCATGTCGACCCACCAGCGGCTTCACCACGCTGGTCCCCTGCACCTCGTGGTCGTACTGGCGGATGATCCACGCCTTGCTGGCGATGTTCGGATGTGCAAGCAGTGCGCGCAGGGTCGAAAGCAGGCCGTCTGGCGCGGGTGTTTCGGGAGTGGCCGGTGCCTGCGTGGCGGCCCACGCGGGATCCCACACGGCCTCACGTTCGGGCATGGGGATCGCGTCTTCCAGGAAATGAGTCGACAGCCGGCCCATTTCCTGGCCCTTCCACAGCAGGATCAGGTCACGCTCGGGTGTGCCGAAGGTTCCGAGTTCGCACATCTCCACGCCATGCGCGTCGGTGATCGCCCGCAGTGCGGAGAGATTCTTCTGCGGGACCGCGAGCACCATGCGTTCCTGCGCCTCGCTGATCCACACCTCGACGGGTGTCAGTCCGGCGTACTTCAGAGGCGCTCGATCCAGATGCACGGTCGCACCGACCGAGCGACCCATCTCACCCACCGCGCTGGAGAAGCCGCCCGCACCACAGTCGGTCACCGCGTGGAAGAGCGGGCCGCCTTGCACATCGCGTGCCACCAGCAGCGCGTCAAGCGTCCGCTTCTGCGTGATCGCGTTGCCGATCTGCACGGCATGACTGAACTCGTCGGCGTGCGAATCGGTGAGTTCCGCGCTGCTGAAGGTGGCGCCATGAATGCCGTCACGACCCGTACGCCCACCCAGCACAACGATCGTGTCGCCCTCATGCACCTGACCGCGGATCAGATCGCGTGGCATCAGGCCGACGACGCCGCAATAGACCAACGGATTGCCCACGTAGCGCGGATCGAACCACACCGCGCCGTTCAGCGTGGGAATTCCCATCCGGTTGCCGTAGTCGCGCACGCCCTGCACGACCTGTCGAAGGATGCGTCCTGGTGGCAGGCACCCCTTCGGCTCCTTCATGTCGCGCGGCGCCACGCAGAACACGTCGGTCGCCGCGATCGGTTTGGCGGCCAGACCAGTGCCCATCACGTCGCGGATGCATCCACCCGCGCCCGTCGCCGCACCACCGTAGGGCTCGATCGCGCTTGGATGGTTGTGCGTTTCCACCTTTACGCACACCGCGTGCGTGTCGTCGAACGCGATCACCCCTGCATTGTCCACGAACACGCTCAGGCACCAGTCGATCGAGTTCGGGCGTCCAGGCTCCATCAGATGATGGGTCGCCGCAGCCACTGTCCGCTTCAGCAAGTTGTCGATCACCAGCGCCGACCCGTCGATCGAGTGGCCCGCGTATGCACTCGCATGTCTGATCAGCGACGGGGAGCCGGCCGCAAGCCCCGCTTCGGTGTATCGAACACGGCTCTTCAGCGTCTTGTGGACGCAGTGCTCGCTCCAGGTCTGGGCGATGGTCTCCAGCTCGATCTCGCGCGGCTCGCGGCCGCGCCTGCGCCACTCCGACTGGATCGCGCGCATCTCGTCGAGATTCAGGAACAGGTGCGCCTCGCGGCTCAAGCGTTCGAGTTGGGCGTCCGTCAGTTCGCGGATCGGCACGTCGCGAGTCTGGGCGTCATGTGCCCGAGCCTCCGGGAAGCGATCCGGCATCCACGGCTCGGAGCGCATCGACTGCACGACCGGATTCGCAAGCAGCCGCCGCCCAATCTCGTCTGCCTCGGCTCGGTTCACGCCCCCCAGGTCCCATCGATCACCCGTCAGCACGCGCACACGACCGTTCACGAGCCTCTCAATGGCCAGTTCCACGCTCTCGGCGGCGGGGTCCGCGACGCCCGGAAGCGGAAGCACCTCGACCACGAAACCCTGCGACGCGCGCAAGCCGATGGTCGCGACCTGCGTGACGGGATCCGCCAGAAGCCGGTCCGCGATGCCCTGAAGATCCGAGTCCGACAGCGCGCCCTCGATCAGATACACCTGCGCGCTGCGAACCGAACTTGGCTGCGGCAATCCCGGCTCCACTGTTGCGCGACGCAACAGCGCCTCGCCACGCGCGTCGGGCAGGCCATCTTTCGTTCGCACCTCGATCCGGTGAACCACCGACATGGCCGCAGGATAACGGGCCAAAATCGGCAAGTTTCCACGGATTGGACTCTTCACGAATTCAGAACGCCAGCTGCAGCTGCGTCCGCATCACGAACTGATCGGTGGCGCTGATGCGCCAGCCCGCCGGCAGGTTCTGCCAGGAATAGCCGACATCGCTGATGCCGAAGCCGATGTCCCAGGTCCACTTCAGGTCCTGGCCGTCGATGTACCAGTTCACGCCGGTGGTGATCACGTTGTAGGGAACCTGCTCCGCCACATTCGCCAACGCGCCACCAATCGCGGAGATGCTCGACGAATCGTTGAAGTCGATGTAGCCATACTCCCAACGGGTGTACCACTCCCACTTCGGGAGGAAGTAGACCGATGGCTGGACCACGACGCCATAGGCGTTCACGTAACCCGGGCCATTGACGGTGTTGATGTTCGTGGTTGCGTTGAACGTGTACCCGAACGCGTTCTGCGAGTTGATGTAGTTCCAGAACCCGCTCGCGAACAGGCTGGCGCCGCCAAAGTTCCACTGCATGTCGAGTGTCCAGGCGTCCCAGTAATTCTCGGGCAGTCCTGTGGTCGACGTGTTGACCTGCTGATTCGGCCGGGTGGCCTGTGTGTGATACGCGAACCCAAGCAACATGCCCTGTTGCTCGCCCGGTGCGCTGGTCATGGTCGTGAAATCACTCCACGCGCCAAACGGCTTCCACTCCATGCGTGTCGTGACGCTGTAGCTCACCTGCTGCGTGTACCACGGTGCGTCGAGTGGATTTCCGCCAACCAGCAGCAGCGTGGTTCCGGCGACGTACGAGGAGCCGCCATCGTCCAAGGACAGATTCCAGCGGAAGTCGTCGCCCTGATACTGGAACTCGATGCCTTGCGTGTACCAGAGTCCGAAGTTTCGAACCACCGTCGAGCGGTTGACGGCCATCTGGTTCGCCTCGGTGACCAGTTGTTCACGGGCATAGGGCGATCGATACTGTCCAAACCGCAGGCTCCAGTTGTCGCTGAAGTGGATGCGCGACCACGCGTCGAGCAGGTAGAGCTGTCCCGTCGTCGGGCCGGTCGTGGTCAAGCCCGAACTGTCGGGTGCATTTCCGAGCGCGAGCGAAGATCCAAGCGCCACATTCGTCCGGACCATGTATTCGACGGCCGGGCTGAAGATGTGGCCCTTGAAGACGAGCTCGTTGTAATTGCTGTCGAAGCCATACCGGTCCTGAATCAGGTCCGGAATGTCGTACGGCGTGACGTAACCATCAGGCTGCAGCTGATTGTCTCGCACATGGCTCCACATGAACCTGGGCTGGATCAGTCCGCCAACCGTGAGCTTGAAGCGCCCATCCGGGCTTGCGAGGAAGAACCCATCGTTCCATCCTGCGGTCATCGCATCCTGACGCAGGCTTGCGCGCTGCTCGGAGTCAGCGAGCACATCGGCCACGATGCCGCGAATCTGGTCCGCGCGTTCCTGGCTGAGCCACTTCTCGCCCTCGATGGCCTTCAGTTCCGTGACCTGCGTCTCCAGCGCCTGATTCTTGCGCTCCAGTGAGTCAATGCGCTGCAGCAAGTCCTCAAGCGTGGGGCCACCCGAGGTCGAGCCTGGGGAATCCTGTGTAAAACTTGGGGACACAACTCCCAAAACACCTGCCAACACAGCGCAAACGCTGATCGGGCATGGGGTTGTGGAAGCCTTGCAATGCATGGGCACAGGAATCCTACCACCACGCGGGTGGCTGAAAGACTCCGTTGTGAATCGGCACTTCGTCGAGCGTGGCTTCAGCAGGATCCAAGGATCTTGGATCCGCGCATCCATCTGTCAGAACACAAGTTGCAACTGGGATCGGAACACGATCTGGTCCCCGCCACCCACCGGCTCCACCCGGAAGTCCGTGCCCGCGATGCCGGCCCCGTAGATGCCGTTGGTGAACCACAGCGGATCGCTGCACCAACTCATGTCAGTGGTCAGCTTCACGTACTTGCCACCCAGGAACCAGTTGAATCCCACCGTGTAGACGTTGGTCCGACCGGCGTTGAACACATTGGCGGACCCGTTCGTGGCGCTGTTCGGGATCGCGTTCACGCCAACATTCTCGGTGTTCAGCCACTCCCACCGTCCATACAGCTCCACGGCATCGGTCAGGAACCAACCACCCTGCACCACGGCGCCGTAGCTGTTGATGGTCGGACCGTCGTTGGTGTTCGACGCCGGGATCGAATATGCGGTGTTCATGACCCAGTAGGCGAAGATGTTCGCGCCACTGGTGTTCCACGCCACGTCCAGTGACCATGTCAGGAATTCACCATCGGAGTTGCCGTTGAGCGGAATGTTGTTCGCGCCCGTGAAGCTGGACGCCTGCTCACCACCGCGCTGCCAGTTCACCTAGGCTTCGAGCAGCAGGCCATCCTTGTTGCCCACGTAGCTGTTCAGGTCATTGAACTCCTTCCAGTCACCGAAGGGCATCCAACCCGCGTGCGCGGTGACCGCCCACTGCGCGGCACCAACACCGTTGTTCTGGTTTCCGATCGGCACGACTGGCGCGTTGGTTCCGTTGTTGAAGCCTGACACGGCACCCGTGTTGGCGTTGCTGCCACCGTCGTTCACCATCGCCTCGAGCACCACCTGCTCATCACGCCAGCCGAACTGCACACCCTGCGTGAACTTGGTGGAGAACATCTGGTCAACCAGTGACCGCTCCACGGCAAGTTGACGACGACTGCTGGTGATCTCCTCGCGCAGGAACGGGCTCTTGAACTGGCCGATCGAGAGTGTCATTCCCTCGCCGAGATCCTTGATCACCATGGCCTCTTCCATGCCCATGGTGCTGCTGCCGGCGCTGCCCGAGTTGTTGTTGCCGCCAGGCGTGGAGATCGCGTTCTGGTTCTGCACATAGATCAGCACGACGCGGTACTGCCAACTTGGATCCACCACATGCCCGAAGAAGTCCAGCTTCATGCGGCGCACCTCGAAGCCGTACGCGTTCTTCTTGTAGCCGCCCGCGCCAGGCGTTGAACTGGCGGCGGTGCCGCGAACCGCGCCTGCGCCCGGATTCGCGTTCAGGATGTTGACATCGTTGCTGCTGTAGAAGTTCGCCGCGTAGCGAAATTGCAGCTGTCCGCCGAGGTTCAACTTGAAGTTCCCATCCGGCGTGGCGATGAAGAAGCCGCGATCCGGGTGGTAGCCGGTCAGCGTGGTCGCCTCCTTCAGGCTGGTGCGAGTCTCGGCGTCCTTCAACACGCCCTCGACCGTCTTCTGGATCTCGGCCGCACGCTCCTGACTGAGCCACTTGTCGTTTTGCTGCACCTGCAACTGGTCCACGCTGGACTGCAGCGACTTGTTGATGCGGCGCATCTCGTCCAAGCCCGCGGACAGCGACTCGTTCTGCTGGCGCAGGATGTCGAGCTCGCGCTCCATCTGCGCGATCCGGTCATCGATCGGCGCAGCCAGAATCGCGGTCAGGATTGGCAGGGCTGGATGCATGCGGGCCTCCTTGGTTGGCTGTCTGGTTCACACAACGTGAACCGAACCTGAACACGCAAGGGATGGTGTGAAGACCATGTTCACGGCGTGCAGCCGTTGTGTTTGGAACACATTAAGACGCCCCGACCGCCTTGGAGGGCTTGTGGGGCGGGATCCCAGCCACTTCGCGTGAAGCCCGAAGGCGGCCGATACGTCAGAACAGCAGCTGCAACTGGGTTCGAGCCACCAACTGTCCGCCACCACCAATGCCTTCCTGTCGATACTCGGCGCCGGCGATGTTGTCGCCAAAGAGACCCGTCTGAAAGATCAACGGATTCCAACTCACCCCGACGTCGCTGGTGAACTTCAGTTTGCGGCCCCCCAGGTACCAGTTGAACCCGACCGTTCCAATGTTGTTCACGAAGGAGTTGTAAGCGCTAAGGTAGTTGATGTTCTCGCCATCGGGCGTATTGACGCTTTCGGGCCTGTTGTCCGGAGTCGAAGCAGTGCTCATCCATTCCCACCGCGCGAAGAGTTCGATGTCCTTGGAGATGAAGTGACCCGCCTGAACAATCGCGCCGTAGGTATTGATCGGGTCGTTGCCAGAAGGAATCGTGTAGGCGGTGTTCATGGCCCACGATGCAAACAGGTTACTTCCACCGAGTTCCCAGGTTGCATCGACGGTCCAAGTCAAGAATATGGCGTCAGCATTGCCGGAGCCCGGCGTTACATCGGTCGAGGACAAAGAGACGTCTTGCTGACCACCGCGTTGCCAGTTGATGGCCGCACCAAGCAGCAGGCCTGACTCTTCGCCTCGCATGCTGGAGAAGTCATTGAACTGCTGCCAGGATCCGAAGGGCTTCCATTCACCGCGACCGGTGAAGGCCCATTGTGTGAATCCGACGCCTAGATTGCTACCAGTAACGCCCAATACACTAGTGCCCGCGATAGAGCCAATGTTCGCGTCGTTGGCGCCGTCGTTGTAGCTGACCATCGCTCGCAGGAAATCATTGTTCCAGTCGAGTTCAATGCCCTGGGTCCACCCGGTGGTGAACAGGGTGTTCATGATCGAACGCTCGATGGCAAGCTGACTGCGGCTTGATACCAGCCATTCGCGCAGGAACGGGCTCTTGAACTGGCCAAACTTCAGACTGAATCCCGCGCCAAGGTCGCGTGCGATGTAGCCATTCTCGAGGCTGAATCCGCTGCCAAAGTTGTCGCCACCCGTCACACCGCCACCGTCGGCCAGGGTTCCGCTGGTGCTGTTTGAACCATTTGACGCACCCACCGGATCAAGGTTCGAGCCGAAATACTGCTGGTACGCCAGAGTGACGCTGTACCGCCAACCCGGATCGATCACATGCCCCGAGAAGCCAAGCTTCATGCGCCGCAGTTCGAATCCATAGGCGGCCTTGGCGACACCGTCATTATTGAAACTTCCATCCGTGGGGCTCGGCAGACTGGATGGGGGGACGATCGTATTTTCACTGTTGTTCATCGACCGCGAACTCAACCAGTTGTAGGACCAGCGCAGTTGGTTCTCGCCATTGATGACCAGCTTGAAGTTGCCATCAGGACTGGCAATGAAGAAACCGTCCTTGTAGCCGCTGGTCGCGTTGGTGGTCTGCAGGCTCGCGCGCGTGTCGGCGTCGTTCAGCACATCCTGCACGACGGCGCGAATCTCGTTGGAGCGCTCCTGGGTCAGCCAGCTCTCACCCTTCTCCTTCATCAGGTCGGAGACCGCCTGCTCCAGGGCAGCGATACGGGCGTTCGCGTCGGCAGACGCCGTCGGTGGCGTCGCGTCGGCGGCGAAGGCAAGGGGTGCGGCGGCAATGGCGGCGATGGCGGAAGCGATGTGAACGCGCATGGTGGCTCCGGGATTTCTTGGTTGCTCCACAAGGCCACCGGCGTGACCGTGCAGCAGAAGGATCCGGGGCAAGCGCCACCAGGTTTCGATTCAGACAGATTGTCAACATGCCTGCAGCGAGGTGCCGCCTTCGCCGCGCGCGATGTCGATTCGCGACTGTCTCACGTTGAATGCTCGACGATCCGAAAAGGAAAACCCCCCGGCCCACATGGGACCGGGGGGTTGAGTCTGAGTGAGGCCGACTGGTGTCAGCCAGTCAGCGGATGACGAGTCCTGATCCGAGGATCAGAACAGGAGCTGCAGCTGGGTGCGGAACACGATCTGTCCGCCACCGTTCGCACCTTCAGTGCGGTAATCCGCACCGGCGATGTTCTGGCCGAAGAGGCCAGTCTGGAACGTGACGGGGTTCCAGCTGACGCCGAAGTCAGTGGTCCACTTCACGTTCTTGCTGATGTACCAGTTGGCGCCGACGGTGCCGATGTTGTTCACAAAGGCGCTGTTCGGCGTGTTGTCACTGATGTTGTCGACCGCAACGTTGTTCAGCGTGGCATTGTTGGCGTTGGTGTGCTGGGTGCTCATCCACTCCCAGCGAACGAAGAGCTCGATGGCGTCGGTGATGAAGTAGCCACCCTGAACCAGGATACCGTAGCTGTTGATGTCGCTGGCGCCACCGGGCAGCGAGTAGGAGGTGTTCATCACCCACGCGCCGTACAGGTTGGCGCCACCAAGATCCCAGGTGGCATCGATCGTCCAGCTGAAGAACTCGCCGTCTGCGTTGCCATTCGCAGGCGTGGTATTGGTGTTCAGGTTGCTCTGCTGACCACCACGCTGCCAGTTGATGCCGCCACCAACCAGGATGCCCGAGCCTTCACCACGGAAACTGGTGAGGTTGTCGAACTGCGCCCAGTTGCCGCTCAGCATCGCCTCGACACGGCCGGTGAAGGCCCACTGTGTGAAGCCGACACCGCTGTTGTCACCGAACAACGCGGGGTCGCTGCCAACGTTGGTACCAGACGCGGAACCGAGGTTCGCGTTGTTGGCACCGTCGTTGTAGCTGGCCATCACGCGCAGCATGTCATTGTTCCAGTTCAACTGGATGCCCTGCGTCCAGCCGGTGCTGAACAGGGTGTTGACGAGCGAACGCTCGGCAGCGAGCTGATACTTGCTGCTCACGAGCCACTCGCGGAGGAACGGGCTCTTGAACTGGCCGACCATCACGTTGAACCCGTTGCCGAGGTCCTTCTTGATGTAGGCGTTCTCAAGGCCGATTCCACCAGCGAAACTGTCACCCTGGGTGACACCACCACCAGCAGCGTGGCGTAGAGCGGCTGGACTCGTGTTCGTGCCGAAGAACTGCTGGTAAGCCATTGTCACGGCGTACTGCCAGCTCGGATCAGAGATGTGACCGCTGAACTCGAGCTTGGCGCGACGGACTTCGAAGCCGTAAGCAGCCTTCGAGACGCCGGCGGTATTAAATCCTGTCGCGGCCCCCGTGGCAGTGGTGCTGACGGTGCTGTTGTTCATGTCACGGGAACTGAGCCAGTTGTAGGCCCAACGGGTCTGCAGCTGACCGTTGATCTGCAACTTGAAGTTGCCATCCGGGCTGCTGATGAAGAAGCCGTTGTTGTAGCCGCTGGTCGCCTGGGCGGCCTGCAGGCTGCTGCGGGTGTCCGCGTCAGCGAGGACGTCCTGCACCACGGCGCGGATCTCGGTCTCGCGCTGCTCGGTGAGCCACTTGTCACCGTTCGCAGCCTTGAGCTCGGCGATTTCCTTCTTGAGGTTCGCGATCTCGTTCATTGCATCGGTGCCGCCATCGACAGACGCCGCGAGGGCCGAACCGGCCAGCGCAGTGCCCGCGAGCAGACCAACAAACTTCGTCAGACTCATGTGAATGCTCCTATCTAGAAACTTGCGGCCGTGACCTTGACCCTTGGTCCGTGCCGTGCGTCATCCACCCAACCGTCAGCGTCGCTGCCCCGACAGGCAGAGACCGGTGGGCGTTCCCTCTATCGGTCCCTCGAGACCGGGAGGTTGAGGGGCAGATGATAGCGAGATGGGCCGGTTGGCAACTGCCACCGGACAAAAAACCGCATTTCTGATTCAAAAACCGGGTTCTTGGGTTGGTTTTTTGAATCACAAACCCATGCCATAAATGGCCTTGTGATCAATTTGGAGATTGTTTCAGCGTTTTTTGCTTCGCTGGCGGCCTTGCGGGCCCCGCTGGGGACAGAAATTCCATGGCCTGACCGATTCGATCCACCGGGATGAGTTCAATCCGGTTTGCTGTCCGGGCATCCGCTTGCGCCTGGGGCACCAACAGGGACCGGACCCCGCGGCGGGCAGCTGCGGCGATCCGCTGCTCCATATGACTGCAGGGCCGAATCTGTCCGCTCAGGCTGATTTCACCAATTGCTGCAAACGCGGGTGGCGCGAAGCGACCCATTCGCGCCCCGGCGACTGCCAGGGCAACAGCAAGGTCCGTTCCGGGTTCCAGCAGTCGGACGCCACCGGCAGCTGCCGCGTAGACATCCTGATCCGCCAGACGAAGCCCTGCGTGCTGTTCCAGCACCGCCAGCAGCATGGCAAGGCGGTTGGAGTCCAGCCCGCTGGCCTTGCGCTTGGCGCCGCCCAGGATTCCGGTGGCGGTCAGGGCCTGCACTTCCGCCAACAGGCAGCGAGATCCAGCCAATGCCGGCACGGCGACACAGCCTGGTCTGGGGTCGAGCGCCGGATCCGAGGCCAGCGTGGATTCATCCACCGCCATGAGGCCGGCCCCCGTCATTTCAAACAGCCCGACCTCGAAGGTGCTTCCGAAGCGGTTCTTGATGGCGCGCACACCGCGGTGGGCGTGGTGGCGGTCGCCCTCGAAGCTGAGCACCACGTCGACCAGATGCTCGAGGAGACGCGGGCCCGCGAGCAGCCCGTCCTTGGTGACATGACCCACGATCACCACCACACAGTCGCTGCCCTTGGCGAAAGCGACCAGATCAAGTGCGCAGCGGCGCAACTGGCTGGCGCTGCCCGGCACGGCATCGACATCGCTGCGATGCACCAACTGGATCGAGTCGACCACCAGCACGGCGGGCTGAACCTTGCGAGCCTGCTCCAGCAACCTTGCAAGATTCGTCTCCGCCAGAATCCAGAGCCGCTCCTCGCGGCCAGCGGAGGCCTTGGCCGCAAGCCGTTCGGCACGCAGTCGCACCTGATGCGCGCTTTCCTCGCTGCTGGCGTAGAGCACGGTGGTGCCGCGATCCGCCAATTCCGCAAGCGCCTGCAGCAGCAGCGTGCTCTTGCCGATGCCGGGATCGCCGCCAAGCAGCACGGCGCTGCCGGGAACGAATCCGCCCCCGAGAACCCGGTCAAACTCGGGTACGCCCGTGGGTAGGCGTGGCACCTGGGCGGCCTGCACCCGGCCCAGCGGTTCAGCGGAAACCACGGCCGGGGCAGCTTCGGTGCCCAGATTCACGCTTCCTGGCGCGGCCTTGGCCTCAAGGAACTGCTCCAGCGCGTCCCATGCGCCGCAATCCGGGCACTTGCCCATCCACTTCGGGTGCACCGCGCCGCACTGAACACAAAGGAATTGCGTGCGCTGCTTCGCCATGCGATGCAGTCTAGTTGTGCGCGTGGACGCACTCCGGACACAGGCTGAATTTCATCGATTCAGACGGCGACATCGATCGAGTCGGAGTGTCGATCGATGCCGCACTGGATGTCGGAGGCTTGGGCGCGGGGCCCTCGCGATACCGCAACTCTAACGCATGGACCGTGGAAGGCAAATCGGAGTCGCCACGTACGATGCGCTCGTGCGCACCATTGTTCACACCGTGGATGCTCTCTGGCAGCTTCTGCGGCTCGCGATCGTCACGCGCGGCCGCCTGCGCGGGCGCTATTGGCACTGGCGACGGGAGACGGCGTTCGGCACCGATCCATCACGCATGCCGCCCCGGATGGAGCGTGTGCGCGCGGTGCTTCGTTACGGCCACTGGGTGGGCCGCATGCGCAGGCTGGCGCGCTGAGCGCGGGATCAGTGGATGCTCTGGAGGCCCTGACGACGATCCGGGATCGCCGCGTCGCTCATCGCAACCGGGTGGGAGCTGACCGAGCCGGTGCCCTCGACCAGCGGGCTGAAGCGACTGCCGATCATGCCGATGCGATGATTCGGGTTCTTCTGGTGGGGCAGCATGGGGCCGACCAGATACATGACCGCGACGCACAGGAGCGAGCCCGCCCAGATGGAACTGGCCCAACCCAGGTAGGTGAACACGGCGGTGATCAGCAGCATGACCAGCGCGGTGGGAATCATGCCCTCCCACGCGAGCTTCATGAGCTGGTCGAAGCGGAAGCGCGGCAGCGTCCAGCGGATCGCCATGGCGAAGGCGACCATGAAGGTGACCTTGCCAAGCATCACACCGACCTGCGCAAGCACGATGGGCAGGCCGCCTTGCATGGGCAGGTCCAGCGAACCACCGAAGGGATTCAGGCTCCAGCCGCCCAGGAAGAGCACGCTGAAGAACGCGGCCCCCGTGATCATGTGGAAGTACTCCGCGAGGAAGAACATGGCGAAGCGCATGCTGCTGTATTCGGTGTGATAGCCACCCACCAGTTCGCTCTCGGCCTCGGCAAGATCGAAGGGTGCGCGGTTCGATTCAGCCAGCATGCAGGTGTAGAAGAGCACCGCCGCGACTGGATGCTGCAGCAGGTTCCACATGCCGTTGCCGTGGCTCTGCGCCTCGATGATGGCATAGGGGTCGAGCGTGCCCGCGGTGAGCACCACGCACAGCAGTGCCAGGCCCATCGGGATCTCGTAGCTGATCATCTGCGCGCTGGCGCGAAGGCCGCCAAGGAAGCTGAACTTGCTGTTGCTGGCCCAGCCGCCAAGCGCCACGCCGTACACGCCCAGGCTGGCCACCGCAAGCAGATAGATCATGCCGACGTTCACCACGGCGCCAGCCAGACGCACTGTGATGCCTTCGACACCGAGCATCTTGGCCAGACCGAATGGAAGCTGCGACAGTTCCAGCGTGCCACCCCACGGCACGATCGCGAAGCTGATCATGGCCGGGATCATGATGAGGGTGGGCGCGATCATGAAGAGCACCTTGTCCGCGCCGCGCGGGGTGTACTCCTCCTTCATGATGAACTTCAGGCCATCGGCGATCGGCTGCAGCAGGCCGGCGGGGCCCACGCGGTTCGGGCCTACGCGGTCCTGCATCCACGCGCTCAGCTTGCGCTCCAGCATGATGCCGTAGGCGCATCCGCCCAGGATCACGTGCAGCATCACCAGAATCACCAGCATGCCGGTGACGATCTGGCAGAAGGCGGGCGTGGGGGCGACCCACGAAGGCAGGTACTGGGTGAGGTTCTCGAGACCCATGAGGGCGGGCATTCTAGGGGCGAGTGCGGGCGTGAGGCGAAACTGGCCCGTTGGATGGGCTCATGGCATGTGGGCGGTCAGCGGAACCGACCTTCGGCGCCTCAGACCGCGACCGCTTCACGCGCGGCGGCGCGGGCCGCAGGTCGCGCAAGGTGCGGGAAGTAATCCTGGATCGCGAACACCTGCCAGGGGCCCGCCTTCAGGGCCGCCATCGCCTGCACGGCCGCGCGCGCACCCGCCACCGTGGTCACGATGGGAATGCCGCTTCGCACCGCCTGGGCACGGATGCTGCCTTCGTCGGTGTTGCCGCCCTTGCGCGTGGCGGTGTTCAGGATCAGGTGGATCTGGCGGTTGCGCACCAGATCAAGCACATTGGGCCGCACGCCTTCACTGATCTTCGCGACCAGCGAGGTCTGGATGCCCTGCTTCGCCAGTTCCGCGTGCGTGCCGCTGGTGGTGAAGACCTGGAAGCCGATGCGCTGGAGCGAGCGCGTCAGGTCGGCGGCGTGACGCTTGTCGCCCTCGCGTAGCGACAGGAACACGCTGCCCTCAGTGGGCAGCGAGACGCCCGCCGCCATCTGCGCCTTCGCGAAAGCGATCGGAAGGTTGCGGTCCGCGCCCATGACCTCGCCGGTCGAGCGCATCTCGGGGCCCAGGATCACGTCGACGCCAGGGAACTTGCTGAACGGGAAGACGCTCTCCTTCACGGCGAAGAAGCTCTGGTCCTGCGTTTCCTGCACGCCAAGATCGTCAAGCGTGGCGCCCATCATCACGCGGGCGGCCAGGCGCGCATAGGGCACGCCTTTGGCCTTGCTGACGAATGGCATGGTTCGGCTGGCGCGCGGGTTCACCTCGATCACGAAGACCTGATCGTCCTTCACGGCCATCTGCACGTTCATCAGGCCGCGCACGCGCAGGCGTCTGGCCATCGCGAGCGCCTGGTCCTTGATGCGGCGCACGATCACCGAGGGCAGCGAGTAGTGCGGAATGGTGCAGGTGCTGTCGCCGGAGTGGATGCCCGCCTCCTCGATGTGCTCCATCACGCCGCAGATCACGGCGCGGGCGTTCGCGCTGCGCTGCGGCAGCAGGCTGGTGCGACTGCGCTCGTCGGGCTCGAAGTCGGCGATCACGTCCACGTCGACCTCGATCGCGTCGTTCAGGAACTTGTCGATCAGCACGGGCGCGTCGGCAAGCTCGCTCGCGATCACCGCGCTGCTCATGTAGCGGCGCAGGCTCTCGGCGTCGAAGCAGGTCTCCATGCCACGGCCGCCAAGCACGTAGCTGGGGCGGACCAGCACGGGGTAGCCGATGCGGTCGGCGATCTCGACCGCCTGCTCCAGACCGCGCGCGATGCCGCTGTCGGGCTGGCGCAGGCCGAGTTCCTCGATCATGGCCTTGAAGCGGTCGCGGTCCTCCGCCTCGTCGATGCTGCCCACGCCGGTGCCGATCAGCGGCACGCCCGCCCTCACAAGGCCGTGCGCCAGGTTCAGCGGGGTCTGTCCGCCGAACTGCGCGATCACGCCGGCCACCTTGCCGCTGCGACCGGGCACGTCGATGCCGCCTCCATTCAGGCGCTCGACCACGTTCAGCACGTCCTCGAGCGTGAGCGGCTCGAAGAAGAGCAGGTCGCTGGTGTCGAAGTCGGTGCTGACCGTCTCGGGGTTCGAGTTGATCATCACGCTCTCGAGGCCCATGTCCTCGCAGGCGAAGGCCGCCTGGCAGCAGCAGTAGTCGAACTCGATGCCCTGACCGATGCGATTGGGTCCGCCACCCAGGATCACGATCTTCTTCGTGTCGGTGACGCGGATCTCGTCGTCGAGCACAGGGGTGCCGTCGACAAGGCGCGGCGACTCGTAGGTGCTGTAGAAGTAGGGTGTGACGGCCTCGAACTCGGCCGCGCAGGTGTCGACCAGCTTGTAGACCGGCTCGATGCCGAGCTTCTTGCGGTGCGCGCGTACGGCCAAAATGTTCTCGCTGGTGATGGCGCCGAGATAGAGGTTCGCGAGCTGCGCGTCACTGAAGCCCTTCTGCTTCGCGCGGAAGAGCGTGTCGCGTGGCACCTGCTCAAGCTTCGAGAAGCCGCAGAGCGCGTCCTCGAACTCCACGAGCTCGCGGATCTGGTCGATGAACCACGGGTCGTAGCCGCTGAGCTGGTGGATGCGATCGTTGGTCCATCCCGCGCGGATCGCGTAGCGCACGTAGTACAGGCGGCCCTGACAGGGCACGCTGAGCTTGCGCGCGATGGTCTCCTCGGGAATCGGCCACTGCAGCGAGCCGTCCTCGCGGGTGGCGGCAGGATCGCGGCGCGCGGCGAGCCAGCGGTCGTTGCGATCAAGGCCAAGGCCGAAGCGCTTCACCTCCATGCTTCGGATCGCCTTCTGCAGCGCCTCCTGGAAGGTACGGCCGATGCTCATCGCCTCGCCGACCGACTTCATCTGCGTGGTCAGTCGCTCATCGGCTTCGGGGAACTTCTCGAAGGTCCAGCGCGGAAGCTTCACCACCACGTAGTCGATGCTGGGCTCGAAGCAGGCGCTGGTGGAGCCGACCACGTCGTTGTGAAGCTCGTCGAGCGAGTAGCCCACGGCGAGCTTGGCGGCGATGCGCGCGATCGGGAAGCCGGTGGCCTTGCTCGCCAGCGCGCTGCTGCGGCTGACGCGCGGGTTCATCTCCACCACCACCATCTCGCCGTCCTTCGGATTGATGGCGAACTGCACGTTGCTGCCGCCGGTCTCCACGCCCACCGCGCGCATGATCGCGAAGGCCGCGTCGCGCATGCGCTGGTACTCCTTGTCGGAGAGCGTCATGATCGGCGCCACCGTGATGCTGTCGCCGGTGTGCACGCCCATGGCGTCCACGTTCTCGATGCCGCACACGATGATGCAGTTGTCGTTGCGGTCGCGGACGACCTCGAGCTCGTACTCCTTCCAGCCCAGCACGCTCTGGTCGATCAGCACCTGGCCGATCATGCTGGCGGCGATGCCGCGTCGCGCGATCTCCTCGACTTCCTCCATGTTGTAGGCGATGCCGCCGCCCGTGCCGCCGAGGGTGAACGCCGGGCGGATGATCGCGGGCAGACCGATCTCCTGCACGAACTCGCGTGCCTGCTCGACGGTGGTGACGGTGCGCGACTTCGGCTGGCGAAGACCCAGCCCCTCCACGATGGTGCGGAACACCTCGCGGTCCTCGCCGCGGCGGATCGCCTCGCGGTTGGCGCCGATCATCTTCACGCCGAGTTCCTTCAGCGTGCCCGTGTCGTGCAGCGTGCACGCGCAGTTCAACGCGGTCTGTCCGCCGAGCGTGGGCAGCAGCGCGTCGATGGGGGTGCCGAGGTCGCGTTCCTTCTCGATGATCTTGCGGACCGCTTCGGGCGTGATCGGCTCGATGTAGGTCCGGTCGCTCATCGCCGGATCAGTCATGATCGTGGCGGGGTTCGAGTTCACCAGCACCACCCGGTAGCCCTCCTCGCGCAATGCCTTGCAGGCCTGCACGCCGGAGTAGTCGAACTCGCAGCCCTGGCCGATCACGATGGGACCGCTGCCGATGATGAGGATCGTGTGGATGTCGTCGCGTCGGGGCATGGAAGTTCGAGGCCTCGGCGTGGGTTGGTCGGGCGGCACCGAGCGGCTCGGCGCAAACGCTCCGAGTGTAGCGGCGAAGGGTGTAGATTCGGACCGTGATCGCAAGCATCGAAGGCGAATTGATCTCGGCTGAGGACGGCGCCGCACAGGTGGAGGTTGGGGCGATCACCTATGACGTACTGGTGCCCGCAGCCGACGTGCCTGCGCTCGCGGGCCAGCGCGGCGCGATCGTGCGGTTCGTGACGCTGCACTACCTCGAGGGCCAGGGTCAGGGCAGCAGCTTCTGGCCGCGGCTCATCGGGTTCCGCAGCGCCGAGGACCGGGACTTCTTCGAACTGTTCATCACCGTGAAGGGCATCGGCGTGCGCAAGGCGTTGCGTGCGCTTCAGCGTCCCTTCGCCGAGGTGGCGGCGGCCATCGCCCGCCGCGACGAGAAGGCACTCACCGCGCTGCCCGAGATCGGCAAGAAGATGGCCGAGACGATCGTGGTGGAACTGAAGGACAAGGTGGCGCGGTTCACAGCGATGGCGGGTGGGGGCATGGACCCGGTGGCTGGTGTGGGCGTCGCTGGTCCGGTGAACCTGCCGGGCGCCGCGGGCGATGCCGTGATCGTGCTGGTGCAGCTTGGCGAGGCGCGACCGATGGCCGAGCGCCTGATCGAGCGGGCGCTGGTGGTGGAGGGTGCGAAGGCCGCGGCCGAGGTGCTGGTGGCGGCGGCGCTGCGGTTACGCGGATCCGTCTGACGCGGCACAGCGTTTCATCTGCACTACATTGCACGCATCATGCGCTACGCCATGATCATGGCCGGTGGCAGCGGCGCGCGGCTTTGGCCGATGAGCCGCAAGGCTGCGCCAAAGCAGCTACTGTCCTTCATCGACGGCAAGAGCCTGCTGCAGATCGCGGGCGAGCGGCTCGAGGGCGTGGTGCCTGCGTCATCGCTGCTGGTGTGCGCGGCCGAGTCGTCACGCGCGCAGGTGATGGCAGCGGTGCCGGCGCTGCAGGACATGAACTGGATGGGTGAACCGATCGGCCGCGACACGCTGAACGCGGTCGGCTTTGCGGCGGCGGTGCTGGCCAAGCGCGACCCGGATGCCGTGTTCGCGGTGATCACGAGCGACCACCTCATCACGCCACAGGAGGAATTCGCGGCGCGTCTGGCGGAGGGGTTTCGTCTCGTGGAGGCCGATCCGACTCGCTTCGTGACATTCGGCATCACCCCCACCTTTGCCGCCACGGGCTACGGCTACGTGGAGCGGGGCGAGGCGATCGCCGGCTTCGATGGATGCTTCCGCGCCAAGCGCTTTGTGGAGAAGCCCGATCGAGCGCGCGCGGAGCAGTATCTGGCCAGCGGCGCATTCAGTTGGAACAGCGGCATGTTCGTGTTCCACGCAGGCAAGTGCCTGGAGGCGGTTCGATGGTTCAGACCGGAGAACGCCGCCGGTCTCGAGCGCATCGCGCAGGCTTGGGGTTCGCCGCAACAGGCGAAGGTCGTGGCGGAGGTGTATCCGGCGCTTCCGAAAATCAGCGTGGATTACGGTCTGATGGAGCCGGCGAGCGCCGATGCGCGTCGCACCATCGTGGAGGTATCGATGAGCGTGAACTGGAAGGATGTCGGCAGCTGGCCCACATGGGCGGAGACGCTGCCGGCGGATGCGCAGGGCAATCGTGCGAACGCGCGCACGGAGCATCTGGACGCGCGGGGTGTCGTGGTCGCGAGCGACGATCCGAATCACATGGTCAGTGTGGTGGGTCTTGAGAACGTCATCGTGGTGCGGACGGCCACGGCCACGCTGGTGTGCCGAGCGGACATGGCGGAGAAGGTCAAGGAGATCGCGGGGCGCGTGCCCCCCGACGTGCAGTGACGGTGGGTGCGCGGCGATTCCTCGCGGTGGATGTTGGCGGCAAGCGCACTGGACTGGCGTTGGGAGACTCACTCACGCGCATGGCCATGCCGGTCGAGGTGCTGCATGTGCCGAAGGGGCCGATGCTTCTGGACGCGATCGTGAAAGCCGTGCGTGCACATGCGCCTGACGCGATCGTGATGGGTTTGCCCCTCAATATGGATGGAAGCGAGGGACCGGCGGTGGCACACGCGCGTGAATTCGCGGCCGAGGTGCGGGCGCGAACGGGGCTGCCGGTTCACTTGCAGGACGAGCGGCTCACCAGTTTCGAGGCCGACCAGCGCATGGCACGCACGGGTCGAACGCATGGCGAGAAGAAGGAACTGCGCGACGCGCTGGCGGCTGCAGCACTGCTCGAGGACTTCCTCCGCACATCCGCGTAACAGGGTTGGAGGTTGTCATTGGTCACCACTCGTTTCGCGGTGCAACGGTCGAGCATCCACTCCACCCACGGCATGACCCGCACGCGGCCGCCTCGGCTTAGCGCTCTTCGCGATACCGCTTTGCGGGTCACGCCGCGGGAGGAGTGGTTCGCCGTCCCTCTTTATCGGGCGGCGTTGCAAGCGGCACGATCGAGGTACCAGCGCAGGTCGCCGCCGATCGGCTCGATGCCGAGGATCGGAAGCTCCAGATAGTCGTCCTTCGCTGCGGCGACGCGCTTGAGCATCGGTCCCTTCGCGGCACCCATCACCAGCACCGCGACGAAGCGCGCCGCGTTGATCGCCGGATAGGTCAGCGTGATGCGTGGCGGTGGCGTCACGGTCGGACCTTCGCACAGGCCGACCAGCCGGTCGCGCACCTTCAGCACCTCCGTGTGCGGGAACAGGCTCGCGGTGTGGCCATTGTCCCCCATCCCAAGCAGCACGAAGTCGAGTCGCTCCAGTCCCTTCCCGCGAGCACCGAGCACCTCGCGCAGCAGTCGCTCGTAGCTCACATCAGGCGTTGAATCCTCCACCGACATCGGATGAACGTGTTCGGGCTTGATGCCCGAGTGCTCCACAAGGATCTCGTGGATGTGCTTGTAGTTGTTCAGGTCGTCGTCGAAGCCGATGCGGCGCTCATCGACCATCCAGAGATGCGTCTGGCCCCAAGGCATGCCGCGATAGCGCGGATCGACCATGAGCTTCTCGTAGAACGGAAACGGCGTCTTGCCGCCGGAGAGCGCCAGATGGAACTCGCCGGTCTTGCCGACACAGTTCACCGCCTGCGCCATGAGATCCGCCGCCAGCGCGTCGAACACCTCCTCGGCGTCATGGCGCGCCTCGACGCGGCCGCGCAGGCGCGGTGTGACGATCGGTGCAAGCACAGGATCCTCGGGAAGCAGGTCGCTCATGCGCGCGAAGGTACCGCGATCACGCGCCAGGGTTGAACCACGCGCGGCCATCGCGGGCCAGCAGCGCGTCCGCGCTTGCGGGGCCCCAGGAACCGGCCGCGTAGTTCGCATGGATGTCCGCACGCAACGAGGCACTGCGCCCGTCAAGGAATGGCATCACCGCGTGCCACGCGCCCTCCACCTCCACGCGCGGCTTGAACAGGCTCTGATCGCCGCGCATCGCGTCGATCATGAGTGGGCCATAGGCCTCGACCGCATCCACCTTGAAGGCCTTCGCGTAGTCCATGGTCATCTCCACGTCGCAGATGCACATCTCGCCTGGCTTCTTCGCGCCAAAGCGAAGACTGAAGCGTTCGCCTGGCGCGATCTCGATCACCATGCGATTGCCGCTGAGCGGACCTGGCACCGACTTGCGGAAGAGGTTCGCCGCGGGCGGCTTGAACTGCACCACGATCTGCGTGCACTTGCGCGCCATGCGCTTACCTGTGCGCAAGTAGAACGGCACACGCGCCCAGCGCCAGTTCTCGAATTCCATGCGAAGCGCCGCGAAGGTTTCCGTGGTGGTGTCAGGCTTCACGCCGGTCAATTCGTGATAGGCCCCCTCGTCGGCGCTCTTGCCGTATTGCCCGAGCGCCGCGAATTGATCCATGTGCGCAGGATCCGGCAGTTGCAGCGCATCGATCACCTTGACTTTCTCGGCGCGGATATGGTCGGCGCTGAAGTCGGTCGGCGGCTCCATCGCCACGAAGGCAAGCACCTGCATGAGGTGGCTCTGGATCATGTCCCGGATCGCGCCGGTCTGGTCGTAGAAGCTGATGCGCTGCCCCACGCCCACCGTCTCGGCCGCCGTGATCTGCACATGGTCGATGTAGCGATGGTTCCACACCGGCTCGAAGATCGCGTTGGCGAACCGGAACGCGAGCAGACTCTGCACCACTTCCTTGCCGAGGTAGTGATCGATGCGGTAGATCGCTTCCTCGTCGAACACGCGACCGAGCGCGCGATTCAGGCTCGCGGCGCTGGCGTCGTCGTTGCCGAAGGGCTTCTCCACGATGATGCGCTGCCACGAGCGTTCGCTCTGGTTCAGGCTGCACCAGCGGCGGCCCTCGGTCACCAGCCCCGCCGCGCCGATCTGCTCCACGATGGGTTCGTACAGTTCCGGCGCCACGCTCATGAAGAAGAGCACGTTGCCCTTGGTGCGGTGGCATGCGCCGAGGCTCTCGATGCGGGCACCGATACGACTGTACGGTTCCGCGGTCGCCGCGTCACCCGGTTCGTAGTAGATGCGCTGGGCGAAGGTCTTCCATGCCTCGGCGTCGAAACCTTTCGCCTGCTTCTGGGCCCATGGCACAAGCTCGTCACGCCACTGCACATCGGTCTTCTTCGAGCGGCTCACACCCAGGATGCAGGTCGCCGGATGCAGCATGCCCGCACGATGCATCTCGTACATCGCCGGCACGAGCTTGCGGTGCGCAAGGTCGCCGCTGGCGCCAAGGATCACGAGCACGCAGGGTTCGCCGGTTCGCATGCCACGAAGCCTAGCGAGACGCGTGCACCGTGCGCCTCGGCCCATTTCCGCGCCTCAGCGTTCGGACCGTCTCGCCCGCTTGCCGACCTTCACGTGCGCCACGCGCACGGTGCCCCCCTCGCGAGGATGGTGCTTCTGCAGCACCTCACGCAGGCGCGAGCGGTCGACATGCGTGTAGACCTGCGTGGTGTTGATGTCGGAATGGCCGAGCAGCTCCTGCACCACGCGCAGGTCCGCTCCCCCGGAGAGCAAGTGCGTCGCGAAGCTGTGCCGAAGCTTGTGCGGGTGCACACCATGCACACCCGCCACGGCCGAGTACTTGCGAACGATTTGCCACACCGCGACGCGCTCGATCGGGCGACCGCTGAACGAGAGGAAGAGCCGGAACTTGTCGCGCGCGTCACCGAATCGAGCGAGGCCGGGTCTGGATTCCTTCAGGTATTTCCGCACCGCCTTCACCGCCGGATCGCCAAGTGGCACCACGCGCTGCTTGTTGCCCTTGCCGAGCACCACCACGCTCGCAAGCGTGTCGTTGTAGTCGTTCATCTTCAGCGTGCCAACTTCGCTCGCGCGCAGGCCGGCGGCGTACATGACCTCGAGCATCGCGCGATCGCGGATCCAGAGGTCGCCATGCTCCGCGGTTGGCGCCTCGACCAGCTTTCGCATCTCGCCCGGCGTCAGCGTGCCCGGCAGTTTCTTCCAGCGATGCGGACGTTCGAGCAGGCGCGCGGGATCGCGCTCCACGCGACGCTCGGCATGCAGCCATCGGAAGAAGACCCGGATGGTCGCGAGATGCCGGGTGATCGTGCTTGGCTCAAGACCGCGCTCGCGTCGGAGCCGCTGCAGGTGATCCGCGAGGTGCTGCATGGAGACCTTCGCAGGATTGCGTGCCCCATGCGAGACCAGATCCGCCGACATCTGACGCAGGTCACGCGCATAGGCCTCGAGCGTGGCCGGACTCAGTCCGGTCTCGACCCGCGCCCACGCGAGGAAGTCACGCGCCCAGGTTTCGTACAGCCTTGCTTCGGGCATCGGCGCTCACGGTCAACGGAGTCGCCGCAGGCATTCCGACGCGGCGAACCGCCGGCTTCGGCGCGTCAAGCGTGCCGTAGGCCAGTTCCATGTTCAGCCGATGGAAGGTCGCGCACCCATGCTGGCCGCCACAGCACACCGAATACACCTGCTCCGCGCTTGAAAGCGTGAAGCGGTGGCTGCACCGGTGATCGCCCCGGTCGATGTGGGGACAGTGGTTGGAGTCGGACATGGGGTCAGTGCCTGGATCCATGGACCAACGGGTGCATCGGCAGCCGGGGTCCCAAGGGTGCAAAGATAGAGAGGATCAGGATTTCGATCCAGCGGATGCGCCGCAGATCCGCGCTCCGAGGGAGAAATCAGGGTCTCCGTTCAGCGGTAGCTCACCGACCGCTGGAAGAACTGCAGATTCGCCGCTTTGCGGGCCGCCTCCAGCGTGGCCTCCGCCGTGTCGTTCGCCCGTGCGCAGCCCTTGCGCAGGATGTCAAGCACCAGGTCATCGCGCCCCTCGAACTGCGCGCGACGCTGGCGCATCGGCTCGAGCAACTCGTTGATCGCAGCGGCCACTTCCTTCTTCACGTGACCATCGCCGAGGTTGTCGCCGCGTGCGTAGCGGTCCTTCAACTCGGCCACGCGCACGGCGTCGGGAATGAACGCTTCCACATATTGAAAGAGCGCGTTGTTCACGTCGCCTGGTTCGGTCGGGCTCTGACGGCCGGTGAAGATCTTCATCACCTTCTTCTCGACCTCCTTCGCCGGGTCGCTGATGAAGATCGCGTTGCCGAGGCTCTTGCTCATCTTGTTCTTGCCGTCGATGCCGACGAGACGACCGACCTTGCCGACGTCCGCACGCGGCACCGGGAAGACGCCACCGAGTTTCGCGTGATCGTGGTCTTCGGCGTGCTCGTCGACGCCACAGAAGATCTGGTTGAAGCGCCGCGCGACCTCGCGTGTCATCTCGAGATGCGGCACCTGATCCTCGCCCACCGGCACGCCGACCGGGCGGAACGTGAGGATGTCCGCGCACTGCCCGACCGCGTAGAGCGGGAACCCGAACGAGTAGGTTTCGCCGAGATCCTTCACCTTGATCTCGTCCTTCAGCGTGGGATTTCGCATCACGCGGTTGAAGGGAAGCAGCATGGCGAAGAGGAAGCAGAGCTCGTGGATCGCAGGGATCTCGCTCTGCAGGAAGACGGTCGCGCGATCCGGATCGATGCCCATCGCGAGGTAGTCGCGCACGATCTCGAGGCAGTCGGCGCGGATCTCGGCGCTCCTTTCGGAACGCGTGGTGAACGCGTGATAGTTCGCGATGATGAAGTAGCAGTCATGCGAGGACTGCAGTTCCACACGCCGCTTCACGCTTCCGACCCAGTGGCCAAGGTGCAGCCGGCCTGTGGGCGTGTCGCCTGTGAGAATGCGCGGCTTCAAGCTCATCCCGGAAGTGTAGAGAAGAGGATCAGATTGGCCGCGTTGAAGGCCGCGTGCGCGGTGAACGGCGCGATCAAGGTTCCGCATCGCTCGAATAGCCAGCCGAAGAGGAGCCCGAGCAGGAAGAGCGCGGGCAACGCGCCTGCTCGAGCGTCGGCCGGCACGACGTTCCAGTGCACCAAAGCGAAGAGCGCCGAGGCGGCGATCATCGCGAAGAGACGAGGCAGGCCAGCTGACTTGAAGGCTTGTTGCACCGCGCCACGCCAAAGCACCTCCTCGGTCAACGGGGTCAGCAGCGTCACGGCGAGCGCGAGCAACCACGCGAGCGGCTCATGCGCGTGTTCGCGAAGCTGCTCCAGTGTCTGATGCGCGATCTCGGGCACGGCTGGGCCACCGGACCTGACCTGAATCCATTCACCGAGCCGCGTGGTCAGCGCGACGACCGGCCATGCAAGGAGAAGCCCGATCAAGCCCGCGCTGATGGCACGCGCCATCGAACAGTTGGCCGGTGCATCGACCGATCTGTTCTCGACGCCGAGCGCGTTGTTCCGAAGCAGCCACCATGCGCCAAGCGTCACGCCGCTTGAGGCGAGAACCGCGGCAAGCGAGATGCCCGGCGTCGCGGTCGAGCCAGCTGTCGCTCCAAGAATCGACGCGACCACCGAGGCGACAAGTCCCGAAAGCAGCACGCCGCATGCGATGAGAATCTGGTCCTCGTAGAGTCCAAGCCGCCAACGGACGCTTCCGGCGCCTCGCAGCCAGCCCCTTTGGACCGCGATGACGGCAGCCAGGAGCGACCATGCCGCAAGAAGGGTCAGGGCCAGATGCTCCGGCATCAGTGGCGTTCGTATTGTTGCAGCATCGGAAGTTTCGGCGGCTATAACTGCATTCCCCGCCATGGCACCCGACGCGCTGCAGAAGATCGTGACGAGAAAGAGGCGTGAGGTCGCCGAGGGCAAGGCGCAGACGTCGCTCGAATCGTTGCAATCGCGCGTGGCACGCATGCCGGCGCCACGCAACTTCTTCCAGGCCGTCGTGGCGCAGGGCTCACCACGCCAAAGTCGGGTGATCGCCGAAGTGAAGCGAAAGAGCCCATCGGCGGGACTCATTCGCACGGATTTCGACCCGGTCGACATCGCCCGACGCTATCACGCGGCCGGCGCCGCGGCGATCAGTTGCCTCACGGACGAGGTGGACTTTGGTGGCGAGCTTGGCTTCATCAAGCGAATCCGCGATGCGATTCCCCTGCCGGTGCTACGCAAGGACTTCATCGTGGATGCTTGGCAGATCTGGGAGAGCCGCGCGGCGGGTGCGGACGCGATCCTGCTGATTGCGGAGTGCCTGACCGAGCGCGAGATCGTGGACTTCCAGATTCTCGCGGTGGAGTTGGGGCTGACGACGCTTCTGGAAGTGCACGATGTGGAGAGCCTGTATCGCGTCCAGCCGCACATCGGCTTCCCACATCCCGGATATGCGCTGCTTGGCATCAACAACCGGGATCTGCGCACCATGAACACCAGCCTGGCGCACACCTTCCGAATGGTCGACATGATCGAGGATCGATCGATCGTGGTGAGCGAGAGCGGCATCCGCACCGCGGAGGACCTGCGAAGGTTGCGCGATCACGGCGTGCACATCGCGCTGGTGGGCGAGCATCTGATGAAGCAGCCTGATCCAGGCGCCGCGCTTCGCGAACTCCTCAACGACCGATAGCGAGGGTCAAAGAAGTCGCTCGGCGACCTGGATCGCGTTCAGCGCCGCGCCCTTCAACAACTGATCCCCAACAGCCCACGCGGCCAGCGCATGGCCTTCGCGTCCGCCGTGATCCACGCGCACGCGTGACACCAGCACATCATCACCCTCGGCGGCCATCAGCGGATCGGCTGGCGAACCTGCACGTTCGTCGATCACGCGCACGCCCGGCATCGCCGCCAACGCCGCACGCGCCTTGACCACATCGACCAGCCGTTCGAACTCCATGTGCAACGCGACCGCGTGCGAGCGACGCACCGGCACGCGCGCACACGTCACGCTCACGCGCAGGTCGGGCAGTCCAAGAATGCGCCGACTCTCCTTCATCAACTTCGTCTCTTCCTCGTTGCTGCCATCCTCCAGCAGCGCACTGTCGTGCGGGAAGACGTTGAACAGCGTGGGTCGCTTGAACACCTTCGCCTCGATCGCCCGCCCACCGGCCCACTGTCGCGCCTGCGCCTCAAGTTCCTGCATCGCCGGCAAGCCCGCGCCACTCACGGCTTGGTAGCTGCACGCGGTGAGTCGCACGAGCCCGAAGAGCTGGTGCAGGGGCGCCGCGGCCATGAGCGAGACGATCGTGGTGCAGTTCGGATTCGCCACGAGCTTCGGCTTCGCATCCAGCAGGTGTCCGTTGATCTCGGGCACCACGAGCGGCACCGTCGGATCCATGCGGAAGGCGCTCGAGTTGTCCACCACGAAGGCGCCCGCGGCCACGAGCTTTGGAGCCCACGCGCGACTTGTCGCGGCATCCGCGGCGAGGATCGCCACCTCGATGCCCTCGATCGACTCATCATCGAGCGTACGCACGGTCACCTCGCCATCCGCGAATGGAAGCACTCCACCCGCGCTACGTTGGCTTGCGATGGCACGCAGTTCACGAACCGGAAACCCGCGTCGATGCAGTCGCTCAAGTGCTTCGCGCCCAACCGCTCCCGTCGCGCCAATGACCGCGACGATTCGCCCGCGACTGGAGCCTTCGGTCACTGGTGAGGACCCACCAGATAGAAGCGCTGCACGGAGATCTCGAAGGTGGTGCCATCCTCGCGTTGCATCACGTAGGCACCTTCCATCGTTCCCCATTGCGTCTGGAGCGGGGCGAAGCTGCTGTACTCGAACTTCTCGCCAGGCCCGAGCACCGGGTTGTGGCCGACGACACCCATGCCCTGCACTTCATGTCGCTCGCCATCCGCGTCGACGATCGTCCAACGGCGGCTCCGCAGGCGCACGCGCTCGGTGCCGTTGTTCATGATCTCGATTCGATAGTTGAACAGGTAGCGACCCGTCGCTGGATCGCTGTGCGAAGGCAGATACCGTGGCTCGACGGTCACCAGAATGCCGTGCGTCTCGCACGCGCTTCCGCGACAGCTGTGGGCGACCTGCGTCATGGGAATCAAAATACGGACCGGGACCTTGCAAGCCAAGGGGGCGGAGGAATATCCACCCTGTGGCGCGCCAAAGGATTCATTCACGCTTCATTCAAACCAGCCCTTGCGGCGGATCCAGATGGTCCGGATATCCCCTTCGCCGACGGACTTCCAGTCGAGCGCCTCGCGCCGGTCGCGATGACCGGGACACCGCACCTCCACCACCAGAGGCACCACATCGGGCAGTTCGATGGGCGGCGTGAGGCCGTCCGGTCCGGTGCATGCGGCGAACGCGTTCGGGTCAGGCGGCAGGCCGTTGCGGGGCTCCTCAAGCGAGATCCAAGCACCGGACACGGGGGTGCCCTGCTTCTCGTCAAGGATCTCGAACCGTAGGGGCTTCCATTTGAGTCGTCGCGATCGCAGCGTGACCGACCCCTCCGCCTTCGTGGAGAGGTCCGCGTTGGCGTCGGCTCGCCCTGCCATGCGTGCCGTGATGCGGTTGCGGAATCCGGAGACCTGCTCGATCTTGGACAGGCCATTGTCCGCCGTCGGCACGCACTGCATGTCGGGGAAGCCCCAGCCCTCCTCAAGTCCTGGCGCAGGCAGGTACAGGAAGGTTCGCGCCAGGACTTCGGCTCCCTCCACCGGCTGGTCGGTCTGCGAGTCGACCACACGCACCTCCATCGGCGTTCGCGTGCACGGCTTCATGCGCATCTCGAATATGGCGCCATCCTTCAGGTTCTCAAAGAGCAGTCGAGGCCGGTCGGAGTCACCCCGCATCGAGGCCGGGAACTCCTTCTTGAACACGGCCACGCTCGCCGGCTCATAGCCCGGTCGCAGCAGCGTGATGTTCGTGTTGAGCGGTGGAACCCACACGCGCGCCGAACCATCGGCCTGCGACTGGACGGGATCCTGCCGTGATGGGAGCAGCGACAGCAGCGAGATCGCGTGTTTGTGAAGTGCCACGCCCTCGATTGGCGCACCGGTCTGCGCATCCTGCACGTGCATGTCGAGCGGTCGAGGAAAGCACGCCGTCAGCGATGCGGTGACGAGCAGCGCAAGACATTGATCGAAGCGCAACTCAGCGAACCCACGCCGAAACGACTTTGATGGACGGCGGTGCGTGGACATGCGTCAGAGCGTACGCGTCAGCCTCGTCGTGCGCGGAAGCCTTCAATGCGATCAGTGCGACCAGACCGCAAATGGTGGCGCACCCCAGGATTCGCGCAAGCCCGGACGCGGCGCGCGACGTCCGAAACGGAGGCAGTTCACCAAGCCAGCACCCGAGCGGTGCAATCGCCGCGAGCGTGCACGCTGAGGTCGGAACCGTGCCTGTGTCAAAGGCGAATACCGTCGCCGATGCGAGACCTGCGATGCCGGCGATCGCCACGCTTCCGGAGATGCCGGCGTGCACGGAACGATGAGGCTTGGTGAACAGCGCGAGCACACCGATCCAGCCACAGAGCGCACTTGTCGCGCCGACAGGAATCGCGAGCTTCGCGAACCCGCTTGTCAGGGCAAGCAGACTGACGCCACCCAAGGCGAGGCTTTGCGAGCACCAGAATGAGAAGCCACCGCGATGCATGCCTGGTGGCAGAAGCAAGGCGGCGGACACACCCAGCGCCGCCGCAAGTGCAAGACGCCGATCGGCATCCCCCCACTCCGGCAATGTGAGCGCCAACGATCCTGTGCAACCGGCAACGGCAACAATGATCCATCGACCAGTTCGTGTCGCACCGATCTGATGCAGGGCAACTGCGACACCGATCATGAGTCCAAGACAAAGAACGACGGTCGTCCATCGGCCCTGCTGAGGTTGCATGACGATTGGATCGGCCTCCGCGACGGACATCGCGAATGCCAGCAGCAATGCCACGCCCATCCAACGGTCATGCCTGCGTGTGACAGCAAAGACCAAAGCAAGCCCGGCGCCTGTCGGTAGCAGCACGCCGTACAGGAGGAGGTGAGAGATCACGCGCGTGACTCAATTTCACTCGGACCCGGCGCCAGCCTCAATGCCGACGATCACGCGAACTTCCTTGCCGATCGAGCCCTTCTCGGTGCCGTAATTCATGCCGAACTGCGTTCGATCGATTGTGAAGCTCGCTTCAAAGCCTGCAGCATCACCCTTCGGTCCCTTGGCCATACCCGTCAGTTCCACCTTCGCGTTGATCGTCTTGGTCACGCCATGCATCGTCAGTTCACCCGACACGTCCCACATGCCGTCGGCGCCACGCTTGGACGACTTGCTCTTGAAGGTCATCGAGGGGAACTCCTTCACGCTGAAGAAGTCGGGGCTCTTCAGGTGCGAGTTGAGCTGATCGTTGCCGCTCGACACGCTTCCGGGATCGATGGAGATGTCGAACGCGATCGCATCCGGACCGCTGCCGCTGGTGGTCACCGTGCCAGAGACGTCATCGAACCGACCCCAGAACATGCCCGCCCCCATGTGATGTATGCGGAACATGGCCATCGAGTGCACATCGTCCACTTTCCATGTCCGTGCATTGGAGGCGGTGGGTGCCGCGGTAGCCGCAGGAGCGCTCTGTGGAGTTGGGGTGGAGGTCGCGGCGAGAAGTGCGATCGGGGCAGCGACAATGAACGAGGCGATGCAGATCTTGCAGGGCATAGGAGGTCTCCGGTTTGAGGTGCCGTGGATTAGAGCACCGACGGGTTCTGGATTCACATAATTAAAGTCCGAGAATATATACAAGGCGCTGGGTTCCACGTGGAACATGCCCCTTGTGGCTGTTGGTACATTCCCCAAACAGCAAGGAGGCTGCCCCATGAGTGAAGCACAAGAGAAAGAGAAGTCGGCCGCACCCATCAGCAAGTTGGGTCGCGGGCTTGGTCGTTTGATCCCGGTGAAAGCCACTGTTGCAGCGCCAACTACCCCGCCTTCAGAGGTTGATCCGGTTGCGGTTCAACCAGCGCCCCAGGCAGCTCGAGCAGCCGTTGCCATCTCGGCACAAGTCTCGCCGCGCGAAGCGCAGGCGTCTTTGGTGGCAACGGTTGCCGCCGAGGCGCTTGGGAAGCGGATCCAAGAGATCCCAATCTCTCAGATTCGACCCAATGCCCGGCAGCCCCGTCGGGACTTTGATTCCAAAGCGATCGAGGAATTGGCAGACTCGATTCGCGCAGCTGGCCTGCTTCAGCCGGTGGTTGTGCGACCGATTTCTGGCGCAAAGGATCAGTTTGAGCTGATCGCTGGCGAGCGGCGTCTCCGGGCTTGCAAGACATTGAGCTGGGGAAAGATCCCGGCAATCGTGACCAACGCGACCGACCAGGACGCAGGTATCTGGGCCCTCATCGAGAACATTCATCGAAGCGACTTGAACCCGATGGATCGGGCGCTTTCTTTGAAGCAGTTGGCAAGTGAATTCCGGCTTACGCACGAGGCTTTGGCTGAACAGGTTGGCCTGGATCGTTCGAGCGTGACCAATCTGCTCCGACTTGCGGAGCTCGACGAGACAACCTCGGGAATGGTCCGAAAGGGCCTTTTGTCCCAGGGTCACGCGAAGGCTCTCCTGTCGGTTCCAAACTTGAAGACACGCGCAACCCTTGCCGAATCAACCGTTCGCGGTGAGTGGTCGGTTCGAGCGCTTGAGCGCGAGGTGCAGCGAATCGCCGACGATGTGGCTACGAGTGTTCCACGTGGAACAGCCGCATCTCGGAAGCGCGCAAACGTGGAAGCTTTGGAGCGCAAGTTGACCCAATTGCTCGGCACGGACGTTGCGATCCAGACTGGGCGCAAGCCCAATACTGGCAAGCTCCAGATCGCCTTCTACTCGCTTGAGCAGTTTGAGGGCCTTGTGTCGAAGCTTGGTGTGAAGGCAAGCCAACTCAATCTTGAATAGTTATCAGACGCTAGAGTCGCACGGCACAAGCGTGCAGAGTCCTAACTTAGGGACTCGAACGATGTGGACCGGTGTCTTGAGATCCGTCAGACCTTCGTCGGCAGCAGGGGAGTCGGCGACTCCACGGTCAGGCCCAGATCGCTCTGGATGCGGGCGCCCAACACTTCGCGCGAAGACTGCTCACCGTGATTCAGCAGCACGCGCGGCGATCCACCCTCGCGCGTGCACAACCAATCCAGCAGGTCGCCACGATCCGCGTGACCACTGAATCCCTCCAGGTGCACGCGCTCGGCACACACCTCGAAGATGCCTTCCTTCAGTTCGATCGCGCGCGCGCCATGCAGCATGCCGTGACCGAGTGATCCCGGAAGTTGATGGCCTGCGAACAGGATCGCATTGCGATCCTCGCTGACGAGTGATGCAAGGTGATGCAGCACCGGACCCGCGTCGAGAAATCCGCTTCCAGCAAGAATCACCGCCGGCGAGGTTCCCGCCGCGAGCTTCAGACTGTTGCGTCGATTGAAGACCTTGTGCAGTGCGGAGAACTCCATCGGATCATCGCCCCTGCGAGCGAGCGCGGAGGGAATTTCCGACAGCAACTCCGGATGTCGCCCATGCAGTTCGGCGGCGCGGATGGCAAGCGGCGTGTCCACGTACACATGCATGCCGTGCAGGGCATCCATGCGCGCGAGTTCCGCGAGTCGATAGTGCACGATCTGCGCACGGCCAAGCGAGAAGGTCGGCACGAGCAACCTTCCGCCGCGCGCGGACACACGCGCCAGCAGGTCGCTGAGCACCTGTGTTCCCGCGGTCACGCGTGGAATGTCGCGGGCTCCATTCGTGCTCTCCATCACCACGACATCCACCGGCGGCAACGGAGGGCGGGAGCGCAGCAGAGGATTCGCGGCGGGACCGAGGTCACCCGAGAACATCACACTGCGTACACCTGTCTCGTCATCCCACGCCACCTCGACCGAGGCGGATCCGATGATGTGCGAGGCGTCATGCAGCCGAATTCGAAGACCAGGTCTCACCTCATGCCAGGTTTCGTACGCGACCGCGCGGATCTGATGCACGACCTGCTCGACTTCGCGCGCGGTGTAGAGCACCGGAGGCTCCACATGGCCACGTGCAGGCTCGGTCGATGGTGGCGGCGGCGGATCCACGACCCGCGCGATCGGAGCCGTTCCCTCGCGGAACTCCTCCATGCGGATCGACTGCAGATTCGCGCTGCTTTTCAGCACCTTTGGAAGCAGGTCGGCGGTGATCGGCGTGCACAGGATCGGCGCGTCGCAATGCAGACGCGGCAGCATGCCCAGTCGGCCGCAGTGGTCGACATGCGCGTGCGTCACGATCACGGCGTCGATGGTGGACCAACCGATCTCCGGCACGACCAAGTTGCGCCGTTCCTGTGCGGGCGTTCCCTGAAAGAGTCCGAAGTCGATCACGATCCGGCCGCGGGGGGTTTGAAGGAGGGTGCAGGACCCAGTCACCTCCCCAGCGGCACCCAGGAGCGTGATCGTGGCCTTGGAACGCACGGGCCGAGCATAGCCACCGCGCGCGACGAAGTTGGCGCGTCAACTCACCCCAGACACTCGGCGACGGCCGCCTTCAGTGCAGACTCGGCATCACCTTGCGTCACGAACTCGTGACCGATGTATCCGCGGTAGCCCGCGTCGTGCAACGCGCGAATGATCGCTCCGTAGTTGAGTTCCTGCGCCACGCCCAGTGGACCGCGCCCCGGGACGCCCGCCGTGTGGATGTGGCGGATCCACGGTCGGTTCTCGGTCAGGCTTCGCGTCACGTCGCCATCCATGATCTGCATGTGATAGATGTCGTACAGCAGTCCGAACCGGGTGCTGCTGACGGTCTGCGAAAGCTCAAGCCCCCATGCAAAGCGGTCACCCATGTGATCCTTGTGGTCGACCTTCGAGTTGAGCAGTTCCATCGCCATGACGAGATTGCTCGCCTCGGCGATCGGAAGCAGGCGCCGCACACCCACGACACAATTCCAGAGTCCCGTCCTGTCATCGAGGCCTGCACGATCACCCGCGAACAAGATGACGCGCTCGCACCCGGCCTTGGCGATCTGCGGGAAGAGAATTTCCGCCCGCTTCACGATCGCTTCGTGATGCTCCAGACGGTTCAGTCCCTTGCTGATCGAGGACGGTCCGTTGGCGATCGCGCAGGCGAGACCACGATCACGGACGCGAACGATGTCCTCGGGATCCAGCAGTTCCACGCTCTCGATGCTGCAGCGCTTGGCCAGCGAGCAGACCGCATCCAGCTCAAGACCGGCCAGGCACCATCTGCACACGCTCTGCCGAAGCTTCGGTCGGGCGGCCGGATCGGTCGTGGGCGCCTGCTGCGCAAGCACCCGCGCGCCTGCGGCCAGGCTAACGCCGGTCGCGATGAATCCGCGCCGGTCGAGCATGCTCAGCGGTACGCGCTCAGGGGTTCGCAGCTGCAGACGAGATTCCGGTCGCCGTAGGGGTTGTCCACGCGCCCCACGGATGGCCAGAACTTGCGGTTGCGGACCCACGGCAGCGGATACGCACCTTGCTGGCGCGGATAGGGGTGCTTCCACTCGTCCGCGGTCACGGACTCGGCGGTGTGCGGCGCATTCTTGAGCGGGTTGTCCTTGCGATCCATGGCGCCCGACTCGATCGCGCGGATCTCCTCGCGGATCTGGATCATCGCCTCGCAGAAGCGGTCCAGCTCCTCCTTCGATTCGCTCTCGGTCGGCTCGATCATGAGCGTGCCGGGCACGGGCCAGCTCATGGTGGGGGCGTGGAAGCCGAAGTCCATCAGCCGCTTGGCGATGTCGTCGATCTTCACCTCGGCGGACTTGTCGAAGGGACGGCAATCGATGATGAACTCGTGCGCGCAACGCCCGTTCGCGTTGGTGAAGAGCACGTCATAGTGCGACTCGAGCCGCTTCGCCATGTAGTTCGCGGACAGGATCGCGACCTGCGTGGCCTTGCGAAGACCATCGCCACCCATGAGCGAGATGTAGACCCAACTGATGGGAAGGATGCTCGCGCTTCCGTACGGCGCCGCGCTGATCGGTCCGATCGACTGGCCGGTCGCACCGGCGGGCTTCACCACCGGGTGGCTGGGCAGGAAGGGCACGAGATGCTTCGCCACGCCGATCGGGCCGACGCCTGGTCCGCCACCGCCGTGGGGAATGCAGAAGGTCTTGTGCAGGTTCAGGTGGCACACGTCGGCGCCGATCTCGCCAGGTCGGGTCAGGCCGACCTGCGCGTTCATGTTCGCGCCGTCCATGTAGACCTGTCCACCGAAGCGGTGGACCGCCGCGCAGATCTCCTTCACGTGATCCTCGAACACGCCGTGGGTGCTCGGATACGTGATCATGCAGCAGGCGAGTTCCTTCGCGTTCGCCTCGGCCTTGCGGGTCATGTCCGCGAGGTCCACGTTGCCCTGATCATCGCAGTCGACGGCGACCACGCGCATGCCGGCCACGATCGCGCTGGCGGGATTGGTGCCGTGCGCGCTCTCCGGGATCAGGCAGACCGTCCGATGGCCCTCGCCACGGCTCTCGTGCCACGCTCGGATCACCATCAGGCCCGCGTATTCGCCCTGACTTCCCGAGTTGGGCTGCAGGCTCACGCCGGCAAAGCCCGTCACGTCGCAGAGCCACGCCTCGAGCGTGCGGAAGAGTTCGGCGTAGCCCTTCCATTGATCGGCCGGCGCGAACGGATGCATGCGGCCGAACTCGGGCCACGTGACCGGGATCATCTCGGCGGTGGCGTTCAGCTTCATGGTGCAGCTGCCCAGCGGAATCATGCTGTGCGCAAGACTCAGATCCTTGCCCTGGAGGGCGAAGATGTAGCGAAGCAGCTCCGTCTCGCTGTGGTAGCGATTGAAGACATCCTGCGCCATGAAGGTGCCGGTGCGTCGAAGGGAAGCTGGAATCACCGCGTCAGCCTTGAGCGAGGCGATCGCCGGTGCCTTGCCCGATCCAGCGAAGCAGTCAAGCAGATCCTGCAGATCGGTCGGAAGCACCGTCTCGTCCAGCGCGACGCCGATCGAGCCGTCCGTGAAGCTGCGGAGATTCATGCGGCGCGTGCGCGCGGCCTCCAGCACCTTGTCGGCCGTCGTTCCCTTCACGCGAACACGGATGGTGTCGAAGAACGCGCCATGCACGATCTCGTGACCCATCGTGCGAAGTCCAGCCGCCAATGTCCCCGCGGCTCGGTGCACGCGCTCGGCGATACGGCGCAGGCCGTCGGGCCCGTGATAGACGCCGTAGAGCGCCGCGATGTTGGCCAGCAGCGCCTGCGCGGTGCAGATGTTGCTGGTCGCCTTGTCGCGACGGATGTGCTGTTCGCGCGTCTGGATCGAGAGGCGCAGCGCGGGGCGACCGTGCGAGTCGCGACTCACGCCGATCAGGCGACCGGGCATGCGGCGCACGTGCGCGTTCCTGGTGGCGAAGTACGCGGCATGCGGACCACCGAAGCCCATCGGCACGCCGAATCGCTGCATGGATCCGACGGCCACGTCGGCACCGAGTTCGCCAGGAGGCGTGAGCATGGTCAGCGAGAGCGGATCGGCCACAAGCACCGCGAGCGCGCCCGTCGCCTTCACCTCCTCGATCGTCGAGCGCCAGTCCATGACGCGGCCATCGGTGCCCGGATATGCCAGCAGCGCACCAAAGAAGTTGCCACTCGCGAAGTCGGTCTTCGCTGGATCGCCCACGACCAGCTGCACACCGAGACCCTTCGCGCGGGTCTCGACCACGGCGATGGTCTGCGGATGGCAATCCGACGCCACGAAGAAGTGCTTGCGACCGTCGCAGGCGCCGAGGCACAGGCTCATCGCCTCGGCGGCCGCGGTGCCCTCATCCAGCAGGCTCGCGCCGGCGACTTCCATGCCGGTGAGCTCGGTGCACATGGTCTGGAAGTTCAGCAGGCTCTCGAGACGACCCTGAGCGACCTCGGCTTGATAGGGGGTGTACTGCGTGTACCAACCCGGATTCTCGAGCACGTTGCGCAGGATGACCGCAGGCGTGAGGCAGTCGTGATAGCCCATGCCGATGTAGCTGCGGAAGACCTGGTTGCGCGAGGCGAGTTCATGGATGGCCGCAAGGCACTCGGCTTCGCCACGCACCTTGAAGCCGGCCCGGTTCGTGGGGTCCTCGATCGTGAGGGCTTGCGTGCTCAGGATCGACGCCGGGACGGTGGCGCGGCTGAGGGAGTCGAGGCTGTCGTACCCAAGGAAGGCGAGCATTTCCACCACATCCGCATCGCTCGGGCCGATGTGCCTGCGCGCGAATGAATCCAGGGGATCGAGCGGATGGGCGGTGGTGATCACGGGTGACTTCTCGAGCGTGGACATGGGGCACAAGTATAGATGGGTCGATGCTCAATTCTCCGCAACCGACCGTGATTTCGCCGGATACAGTGGACTCTTCGCCCCCTGAAACCGGAGCACTGCATGCGTCCCAACCTTGCTCTCCACGCCGCCCTTGTCATGACCGTCGCCTGCCTGGCGGAGCCCGCCTTCCAGGACGGCTCGGACAAGGCCCCAGCGCAGACCGCTTCGACCCCGCCTGCAGCGCCCGCGACACCTCCCACAGGCTCCCTGGTCGAGGGCGGCAAGGTCAATCCCTTCACCTACACGCCCAAGCAGATCGCAGGTGACGCGTCGGACCCGGCGCAGACCGATCTGAGCAAGGCGCTTGTCGCCATGGGCCCCGTGGCGATCGAGTGGTACCAGCATGTGCAAACGCTCTCGAACCCGTTCTTCGAGGGTCGCGTGCCCGGTTCGCGCGGCAACGAGATCGCCGGCGAGTACGTGCAGTTCTGGATGAAGCAGGCGGGTCTGGATCCGGCGTTCAAGAAGAAAGACGCGTCGGGTTCCGAGTCGACCAGCTGGTTTCAGGATTTCGAGCTTGATGGTGGCGCGCCGGTCGTCGAGAAGGCCGCGATGGGCATCGGCGACCGCGTGCTGGAGCGTGGCAAGGGCTTCGAGGTGATCGGTTCCAGCGGCAGCGGCGCCGTGAACGCGCCCTTGATCTTCGCGGGCTACGCGATCGAGGAGGGCAAGGATGGTTACACGAGCTTCGGCGAGAAGGAGGACTTTACCGGCAAGGTGGTGATGTTCCTTCGCTACGAGCCGCTCGACAAGGATGGCCGGAGCCTCTGGAGCGATCGCCGATTTTCGGGGTTCAGCGCGATGCGCGGCAAGCTCGACGCGCTGTCGGACCGCAAGCCCGCCGCGTTGATCCTGGTGAATCCACCGGAGAGCAAGGATGGTGCGAAGGATCTCGAGCGCACCGAGAGCAGCGTGTTCGGGCCCGGCTACGACTTCCCGATCGTGCAGGTCTCGGGCGAGGAAGCGGACGCGCTGCTTCGCAGGGCCGATCCGCAGGGACGCGGACTGATGGACTGGCGCCGCCTTGCCGACGAGGGCAAGGTGGCGTGCGAGGCGCTGAAGGCCGACATGCCCGTGCGCGTCGAGGTCGCCGTGTCCGAGGACGGCATTCCCGCGCGCAACATCGGTGGCGTGCTGAAGGGTCGAGGCAAGTTGGCGGACGAGTGGCTGATCATCGGAGGCCACTACGACCATGTGGGCATGGGCTTCTTCGGAGCCGATCCGCAGAACCGCGGCAAGCTGCATCCTGGCGCCGACGACAACGCCAGCGGCACCGCGGCCGTGCTCTGCACCGCGCGCACGATGTGTGATTGGTACGCCTCGAAGGAGGCGCCCGAGGATCTTCGCAGCGTGATCTTCCTGGCGTTCACCGCTGAGGAGATGGGCCTGGATGGAAGCCGCGAATTCGTGAAGAACCCGATCATGCCGGCGGACAAGATCGCGGCCATGATCAATCTGGACATGGTGGGCCGACTACGTGGCGACGAGCTCGCCTTGAGCGGGACGGGCACCGCCGAGCGATTCAACGAGATCATCCGTCCGGCGATCGAGCGCAGTGGTCTCACGGTGAAGGCCGACCCGGGTGGCCGGGCCCCGAGCGATCATGCGAGCTTCTACGCCGCGGGCATTCCCGTGCTCTTCCTGTTCACGGGCAATCACGACGACTATCACAAGCCGACCGACAAGGGCTACACCGTGAATCCGCTGGGCGCCTCGAAGATCGTTCGACTCACCGAGGAACTCGCCCACACACTGGTGACCCTGCCAGAGCGACCGAAGTTCACGAGCACCGACGGCAAGGGTGGCACCGAGCGTGGGTATGCGAAGGTGCGTCTGGGCGTGCAGCCCAACATGACCAAGCGCGAGGGGCCCGGCCTGGAGATCGACGACGTGAGTGCCGGCACGAGCGCCTCGGACGCGGGACTGAAGCGCGGCGACGTGATCCTGCTGTGGAATGACAAGCCCCTGGATGACACGCCCACCCTGATGGAGCGGCTGCGCGACCATGAACCCGGGGACGTCGTGAAGCTGAAGATCCTGCGCGACGGCAAGGAAATGATGGTCGACGTCACGCTGAAGGCCTCGAAGGCCGGTTGACACGGGAAGGCTCCCCGCATGCATGGCCACACGCTCACGGATTTCGTCACCTTGGGTCGCAGCGGCCTGCGCGTGAGTCCGCTCTGCCTTGGCGCGATGACCTTCGGCACCGAGTGGGGCATTGGCGTTGGACCGGAGGAAAGTTTCGGCGTGCTCGACGCCTACCTCGCCGCCGGCGGCAACTTCATCGACACCGCGAACATCTACACCAAGGGTCACAGCGAGAAGATTCTCGGCGACTACTTCACGAAGGGTGCCGGCAAGGGCAAGCGCCACCGCGCGGTGATCGCGACGAAGTTCATGGGCAACCTGTGGCCGAATGATCCCAACGGCGGTGGCGCCAGCCGCAAGGCGATCCTGCACGCGGTCGAGGATTCGCTGCGACGGCTGCAGACCGATCACATCGATCTGCTGTGGGCGCACTTCTGGGATCGTCACACGCCGGTCGAGGAGATGATGTCGGCGACGGACTTCCTGGTGAAGCAGGGCAAGGTTCGCTACCTGGGCCTGAGCGATCACCCGGCGTGGGTAGTCACCAAGTGCCAGTACACCGCGCTGATGCGGGGGTGGGAGCCGCTGTGCGCGCTGCAGATCGAGTACAGCCTTCTGCAGCGCACGGTCGAGAGCGACCTGATGACGATGGCACGCGATCTCGGCCTTGGCGTGACGCCATGGAGTCCGCTGCGTGGCGGCGTGCTGAGCGGCAAATTCGACCGGAACACGCCGCCGCCCGCTGACGGCAGCACGCGCGTGAAGAAGGAGAGCAACTACCTGAATGAGCGCAGTTACGCGCTCATCGACCTGTTGCGCGAGATCGCGGCGGCGCACGGCTGTACGGTGGCGCAGGTAGCGCTGCGCTGGCTGCTTGACCAGCAAGGCGTGTCCAGCGTGATCATCGGCGCACGGCACCTGAACCAGCTGCACGACAACCTCGGATGCTGCGCGGTGAAGCTGACGGCCGACGACCATCGTCGTCTTGACGAGGCGAGCAAGGTCGAGCGCCCCTTCCCGTGGGACTTCCTGGACTTCGTGCGGTCGGGCATCCAGAACGGCGCCACGATCAACGGCGTGAAGAGCGACCTTTGGCACCTCACGCCGAAGTCCGACGCCGAGCGCTTCTGATCGATCGTCAGGCGAGGAATCCGCAGGCACGCAGTTGCGCGCGCGCGACCCTGTCCCATCCGCGGTTCGCCGCCGGGCTCGCTGGACTTGGGTGAAGCACGGTGTGTACCGCAATGCGATCGCCAAGCGCGCGTGTGGCGCAGGTGCTCGCGAACGCACCCACGCCGATCACCATGTGCGGCCTGATCGTCGCCACGACCTGCTGGAGCGCGCGATCGCAAGCGGCCTCGATCGTGGCACGCGCACGCGCCGGCAACTTGTCGGGTGTGACGTTTGCACCGCTCGGTGCCATGAAGGCGAGCGGGCACCAGTTCCACACGAAGCCGGCACGAAAGAATCGCGCGGCGGTGCCGAACTCCTGCCGCATCAGCCCCCAGAACCGGCGACCGCTCACCTCGCTGCGGGTGCACGCAAAACCGAGTACGGGCCGCTTCGGGTGCTGCGAGCGTGGCGCGCACACGCCGCCGTCGATGCCGAGGAACTCGCGTGCCGCCTGCACCTCGCCGAACGGCACGCCGGTCTGCACCATGCCGAACGGGCCGGGATTCATGCCGAGCAGCATCGCCTTGGGTTTGGATTTGGCCAGCGCCAGATACGAGGCGTGCGCTTCCCACGCGTAGTCAAGCGGGTCGTAGACGCACGACACACCAGATCCTGGCTGAACGGCCCGCAGATCGCGCGAAAGTTGTCGTGCGACGCCCCGAAGTTCGCGATGCAGCGTGTCCGGGCGGGCGGTCATGCGACTGCCACGGCTGAACGCGTCAATCCCAGCGGAAGACGCCCTTGCGCCAGGCGTAGATGTACGCGACGACGCTTGTTCCGATGAAGAACAGGATGCGACCCAGAAACAGCAGGGCCTCGGGGCTGCGTGGCTCGAGCTGCGTGAAGGTCACCGCCCACGGGTAGAGGAAGATGATCTCGACGTCGAAGACCAGGAAGGTCATCGCCAGCACATAGAAGCGGATGTTGAACTTCTTGCGTGCGCTGCCGATCGGGTCCATGCCGCTCTCGTAGGGCGTGCCCTTCACGGCGCCGTCGGCACGGGGACCAAGCAACTGGCTGGCCACGATGTTCACGATCGCGAAGATGACCGCCATCACGAAGACGATGCCGATCGGCAGGTAGGCATCGATGGCGCTGGCGGCAAGCAGTTGCATGGGCAGGAAGAATAACGCCCAAACGGAACATGCGGCACGGAAGGCAAGACCTTCCGGTGCCGCATGTGGAGTCGGGGCGGCCGGATTCGAACCGACGACTTCCTGCACCCAAAGCAGGCGCTCTAGCCAAGCTGAGCTACGCCCCGTGGAACGACCAGTCTAGCCCCGGTCACAGAGGGGTGCGAAATCCCATGGCGCGAACCGCGCACCAGCCGACCGCACCCTCGAACATGGCGAAATTCCCCCCGAGCACGCAGCCGATCGCGGGCCAGAGCACCCACTCGGGTCCACCGAGATACCACAGCATGAACAGTCCGAGCCCGATCAGCTCGACAATCGCGCCCACCACGATGCGCGCTGTCCGACCACGACGATCGATGTTGCACTGCATCAGTCCACCTTCACTTGTGTGGGATCAAAGGTTGGCTTTGGCCATTGCATGTCGAAACCTTCCAGCGTGTTCCGCAGGACACGCGCGATCATCCAGTCGCGGAACCACTTGCGATTCGCCGGCACGATCCACCACGGCGCGTGGTCGGTGCTGCATCGCTCAAGCGCCACGTTGAACGCCTCGATGTATTCCTTCCAGCGGCCGCGCTCCTGCAGGTCCGCCTCGCTGAACTTCCAGTTCTTCTCGGGATCCGCCAGGCGCTCCTGAAGACGTCGCTTCTGCTCGTCGCGGCTGATCCACAGGAAGAACTTCACGACGTGCGTGCCTTCATCCACGAGGTGGCGCTCGAAATGATTGATCGTCTCGTACCGATGCTCGATGCGCTTACGCGGCACCAGATCGTGCACGCGCACGACAAGCACGTCCTCGTAGTGGCTGCGGTTGAACACGCCGATCTCGCCGCGCCGCGGACAAGCCGCATGCACGCGCCAGAGGAAGTCGTGCTGCAACTCCTCGCCGGCGGGCTTCTTGAACGGCGTGACCACGCAGCCCTGCGGGTTGAAGCCGGTCATCACCTTGCGGATCACGCCATCCTTGCCGGCGGTGTCGATGCCCTGCAGCACCACGAGCATCGCGCGCCGGTCCTCGGCGTAGAGCAACTGCTGCAGATGCCCAAGCGCCTCGATGTCCACGATCGTCTCTGCGCGCGCAGCATCCTTCTCAAGATCGGCGCAGAAGTCCGGATCGATCGACTCCAGATCGACCTTCTCGCCGGGCCGCACGCGCAGATGACTGATTCTTTTCATCACACGGCTCAGAATTCACAGTTGCGCGGCGTGCGCGGGAACGGGATGCAGTCGCGCACGTTCGCGAGACCCGTGGCGTAGCTGATCGTGCGCTCGAATCCCAGACCAAAGCCCGCGTGAGGCACCGTGCCGTAGCGGCGCAGGTCGCGATACCAGCCATAAGTCTTGGGATCGAGACCCACCGACTGCAGGCGCGAATCCAGCACGTCGAGCCTCTCCTCGCGCTGGCTGCCGCCGATGATCTCGCCGATGCCGGGCGCAAGCACGTCCATCGCGGCGACGGTCTTGCCGTCGTCGTTCATGCGCATGTAGAAGGCCTTGATGTCCTTGGGGTAGTTCATCACCACCACCGGGCGCCCCACGATCTCCTCGGTCAGGCAGCGTTCGTGCTCGCTCTGCATGTCCATGCCCCATGAAACGGGAAAGTCGAACTTGCGACCCTTTACGGACGCGGCCTCGAGTTGGCGGATCGCCTCGGTGTAGTCCATGCGCTCGAAGCTCGCCTTCACGAACTTCTCCAGCCGCTCGATGCATTCCTTGTCCACGCGTTCGGCCAGGAACGCCATGTCGTCGGCACGTTCGGCCAGCAGCGTGGTGAACATCGACTTGAGCAGGCCTTCGGCCAGGTCCGCGTCAGCCGCAAGATCGGCGAACGCGATCTCGGGTTCGATCATCCAGAACTCCGCGAGATGCCGGCTCGTGTTGCTGTTCTCGGCGCGGAAGGTGGGACCGAAGGTGTAGACCTTCGAGAGCGCCATGCACCAGCACTCCACGTTCAGCTGACCGCTCACCGTCAGGTGCGACTCCTTTCCGAAGAAGTCCTTGTCGAAGTCCACCGTGCCCTGCGGCGTGCGCGGTGGATTCAGCGCGTCGAGCGTGCTCACGCGGAACATCTGTCCAGCGCCCTCGCAATCGCTCGCGGTGATGATCGGCGTGTGCACCCAGAGGAACTCGCGCTCGTGAAAGAAGCGATGCACCGCCATCGCGAGACAGTGCCGGATGCGTCCCACGGCTCCGAAGGTGTTCGTGCGAGGGCGCAGGTGCGCGACCTCACGCAGGTACTCGTAGCTATGCGCTTTCGGCTGGATGGGATAGGTGTCAGGGTCGTCGACGAAACCGTGGACGTGCAGGGACGTGGTCTGCAGTTCCAGTGTTGGCACCTTGCCCTGACCCATCACCAGCGTTCCCTCGGCCTCGATCGAACACCCGGCCGTCAGCCGCGTGACTTCAGTCGCATAGTTCGCGAGCGTGTTCGGAACCACCAATTGCAGCGTTCCCTGGCAGGACCCATCGGAGAGATTCACGAAGCTCAGGCCAGCCTTGGAGTCGCGGCGGGTGCGGACCCAACCTTGCACTCGGACCGTCTGTCCCTCCAAGTTGGGTGTGCGTTGGATCGAGGCGACGGAAACGGTGGTTGGCATGGTGGCTCCGTGAAGAGGTCGGTGAGCCCCTGATGTTGGATGCCGGCGCCGGTCTCGGCAACTCGGTCGAAATGGCAGAGGCCACCGGTCCCGAACGATGCGCGCGACCGTGGATTCAAACCATGATTCGCGTGTATCAGCCCCATTCATATCGGTCCAGACGAGTGATCCAGCTGATTGAACGAACAGAAGCAGGATAAATCGAAGCAGAAGAGAGCACGATCGACGAATATCAAAGCAAATAGCCCATCGAGACCATTCAAAAATAGTTATAAGACCTATATGTCCCGATTGGTACGCGGGTTGCTTCCTGAAGTGCCTTCATGCTGTTCATGCGCCGACTCCACCCATTTCCCGGCGAGGCCGCCTTTGCGGCTGGGGGATTCGGCACGTCGGTTCCCCGCCTGAACCTGTTGCTCAGCTACGGCGGCTGGCGCGATGACGCGCTGGAACGTCAGTTGCCACCTCTTCTTCGGCCAATGGGCGTGCACTGCATCGAGGCCCGCAGTGGCTCCGAGGCGCAGAACCTGATCCGGCGCGAGCGCATCCACGTGGCGGTGGTGGATGTCAGCGTGCCGATGGGCGACGACACGCTTGGAGCGGACGAGGCCGGTAGCCGCATCCTGCAACTGCTTCGCCGCATGGACAACCCGCCGCCCACGATCGTGGTGCGCCCGCCGCAGGCCAGTCGCCGTGATTCCACGCGCGGACTGCACACCATGCTGGCCGAGGGGGCCTTCGCGGTCCTCGATCGACCGTTTCCCGTCGAGTCCCTGCTGGACACGCTGCGGCGCATCCTGCAGAGGCATTACGCAGGTACCTGGCCGAACGGCCCGGTGACCTGACTTCCACTTCCGTTTCTTCTCATTTCTCAGATCAAGGAGACAGCCATGAAGGTTCGACCGCTCGGAGACAAGATCCTGGTGAAGCGTGACGAGGCCGCGACCAAGACGGACAGCGGCATCTACCTGCCCGAGAGCGCCAAGGACAAGCCCAAGCAGGGCAAGGTGATCGCGCTCGGCAACGGTCCGCTGAACAAGGAGACCGGCGCGCGCCTGTCCTTCAGCGTGAAGAAGGGCGATACCGTCCTCTTCAGCAGCTACGCAGGCACCGAAGTGAAGATCAGCGACGAGACCTACCTGATCATGACCGAGGAAGACATCCTTGGCGTGATCGAGTGATCGCCGCGCACACCGCATTCCAACCCCAACACAAGGAACACACACATGGCTGCAAAGCAGATTTCGTTCGAGAACGACGCGCGTGAGCGCATCCTGCGCGGCGTGCAGAAGCTCGCCCGCGCCGTCAAGGTGACCCTTGGCCCTGCGGGCCGCGTGGTCGTGCTTGAGAAGAGCTTCGGCGCCCCGACCGTCACGAAGGACGGCGTCACGGTGGCGAAGGAGATCGAACTCGAGGACGCCTACGAGAACATGGGCGCTCAGATGGTGAAGGAAGTCGCCACCAAGGCGAGCAAGGACGCCGGTGACGGCACCACCACCGCCACGGTCTACGCCGAGGCGATCTTCCAGGAAGGCCTGAAGAACATCACCGCCGGTGCCAACGCCAACGCGGTGAAGCGCGGCGTCGACGCGGCGGTGAAGACCGTCGTGGACGAGCTCAAGAAGATGAGCAAGCCGGTCAAGGACAGCAAGGAGATCGCGCAGGTCGGCAGCTGCTCGGCCAACCAGGACACGCACATCGGCAAGATCATCGCCGACGCGATGGACAAGGTGGGCAAGGACGGCGTCATCACGGTCGAGGAGGGCAAGAGCCTGGAGACCGAGGTGGAGCTGCTCGAGGGCATGCAGTTCGACAAGGGCTGGTTGAGCCCCCACTTCGTGACCAACCAGGCCGCGATGGAGACCGTGCTCGAGGACGCCTACGTGTTGGTGCACGAGAAGAAGATCAGCTCGGCGAAGGACCTGCTGCCGATCTTGGGCAAGATCGCCGAGAGCGGCAAGGCGCTGCTGATCATCGCCGAGGACATCGACGGCGAGGCGCTGGCCACGCTGGTGGTGAACAAGCTGCGTGGCGTGCTGAAGGTCTGCGCCGTGAAGGCACCGGGCTTCGGTGATCGCCGCAAGGAGATGCTTGGCGACATCGCCACGCTGGTGGGCGGCGAGGCCGTGTTCGAGGAGCTCGGCGTGACGCTCGAGAACCTGACCCTGACCCAGCTGGGTCGCGCCAAGAAGATCACCGTGGCGAAGGAAGCCACCACGATCGTCGAGGGTGCCGGCAAGACCAAGGACATCCAGGGCCGCATCGAGCAGATCAAGGGCCAGATGGACAACACCAGCAGCGACTACGACCGTGAGAAGCTGCAGGAGCGTCTCGCGAAGCTCGCCGGTGGCGTGGCCCAGATCAACGTGGGCGCCGCGACCGAGGTCGAGATGAAGGAGAAGAAGGCGCGCGTCGAGGACGCGCTGCACGCATGCCGCGCGGCCGTCGAGGAAGGCATCCTTCCCGGTGGCGGCGTCAGCGTGATCCGCGCCCGCAAGGCACTTGACCGCCTGGGCAAGAGCCTCTCCAACGACGACGAGAAGGTCGGCGTGGACATCATCAAGCGCGCGCTGTCGGCCCCGATCAAGCAGATCGCGGCCAACGGCGGCCTCGATGGCTCCATCGTGGCGCAGAAGGTCGAGGAGTCGGGTGACACCAACTTCGGCTTCAACGCCCTGACCGGCGAGTACGAGGATCTGGTGAAGGCCGGCGTGATCGTGCCGACCAAGGTGGAGCGCGTGGCCCTGCAGAACGCGGCGAGCATCGCCGGTCTGCTGCTCACCACCGACTGCGCCATCATCGAGATCAAGGAGAAGAAGGCCAAGCCCGCCATGCCCGCCGGAGCCGGCGGTGGCATGGAGGACATGGACTTCTGATCCATCGATCCGATCCGTGACATGACAGGGGCTCGGCCTGGACGCTCAGGCCGGGCCCCTTCTCTTTGCTGACACGCCCTGTCATGGATCGTCGCGCGGTGCGTTGCCGCTGCATGCGTGGAGGCAAAACGAACGCGGCCCGCGCGAGGTGCGCGGGCCGCGGAGTGTCAGGCGTGACGCGTGATCACTTGGCCGTGATGAAGTCGCGGCCCAGGATGCCGTCGACCGTGAACACGTGGTAGCTGGTGTTCACTTCCTCGTCGTAGTTGAACTGTTCGGCACCCGACGATCCGGTTGGTCCCGTGAAATAGCCACCCCAGCCTGCCCATGGGCCGGTCAGCTTGTTGAGCGTGTTCTGGGCGAACAGACCCGGTTCCTGCAGACCAGCACTGATGTTGCCGGTGGCCACGGTCGCGTGCTCGGTCATGCTGCTCGAGGGACTGGTGGTCGCCGTGTGACCGTCGTAGAAGACGGTGCAGGGTGCCGAGTTGATGCACTGGTTGAACATGTACGGCGTGCCGCCAGCCAGACGGCTTCTGGCCGGAGCCCTCTGCGAGAATCCGGGGTTGAACTCCGGTCCTTCACGGTTCTGAAGCCACCAACGCTCCATGAGCATCGTCTTCAGCTCGGGGTAGGCCGCCTGCGAGAAACTTGGTGTGCGGAAGAGGCCGGCGGTTGGGGGCCCACCAAAATTGAAGCACCCTTTCTTGGATGAGAAGACATCAGGGGAGGAGAGACCCGCCGGGCTGAAAGTGTAGGTGCTCCACACGACCCCGTCGAAGGTGCCTGCAACGGTCGGCACACTGCACAGATAGGTGAAGTCGTCGCCGATTTCAAAGGCGCGCAGCGAGCGGTCCAGAGAGACCTTGTCGCGTGGCGAGTAGAAGACCTTGTCGTAGAACTTGCCGCTGACGTACTGGTTGAAGTTTCGGCAGTTGGTCTGGATCCACATGCCGCCACCGAACTGCGGACCCGGATCGTCGACCCAGTCGTCGAAGGTGAACGGCGCGTTCCAGCCCCACTGCGCAGGGCCACCGACGCTTCGTGCGTCACAGATCCAGTTCGCCCAGATGCCCTTGGTGCGCGTGTTCAGACAGGGCGCAACGTCCTGCTGGTCATATCCACCCCAGCCCCACACAAGCGACGGCGGGCACGTGCCGGTCGCCCTCTGATAGTCGGCACAGGATCCCTGCCCGATTCGAGTGGTGTACTTAGCGAAGTCGTCCTGGAGACCGGCCAGCTGACGCTCGTTCCACGCGGCGGCGTACATGCCGGCGCCGGCCGCGAGGTTGCGCATGTTGGCCAGGCTCTGCGAGGTCAGTGCCGAGTCGCGCGCGCGGCCGATAGCCGGCAGCAGCAGCGCCACGAGCAGGCCGATGATCGCGACGACCACCAGGAGCTCGATGATGGTGAAGCCGCGACCGGTGCGGAGGGTGGAGGTCTGAGCGGAGAGGGTTCGATCAGGCATTGTCAGGTCTCGCAAGAGTCTTGTCGTGGGGAAGTGGAGGGTTTGCGGTCACTGGGCGCCAAGCGTGTCGCGGCCAGCGATGCCGTCGACCGTCAGGATGTGCATGGAGCATCCGCCGGCGGCCTGGTTGTCGTAGCAGCCGTACTGGTAGGGCGAGGGGCCAAGGTCGCCGACACCCGCCTCGGCGAAGATGCCGTTGAAACCCTGCGGCCCCGTGGTGTTCTTGGCCTTCACGCGCTTGTTGGCCTCGACCGCTTCGAGCACGCCGATCGGTCCGACGTGACCGTCGAAGAACAGCGAGTTCGGAAGCGACATGGACGCCTCGTTGAACCACCAAGGCTGCTTCATGCCGTTGGTGGAATCGCCGCCGTTGGTGGTCTGGAACGCCTCTCGGCCATTGAACCTGAAGATCTGATCCGGGTTGACGACACCGCGCAGATTCCACTTACCGCTGGTCATCTCGATCATGGCACTGGGCTTGTTCTGCAGCCAGCTGTGCTCGATCACACGCGTCTTCAGCTCCGAGAATCGGGCTTGGTTGGCGGTCGGGGTTCTCCACAGACCGGCGACGCTTCCCGTCCTCGGGGCCGCCATCGGGTTATTGAATCCGGTCTTGGAAGAAAGCACATCCGGCGACCACATGGCGGCGGGGCTCCAGCAGTAGCTGCTGAGGATCACCGACTTGGCGGTTCCGAAGAAGTCACCGTCGTTCGGATACTGCGCCTTGAGCGCCGCGATCTGGTCCAGCACCAGCAGGTCCTTTGGCGCATAGAAGATGTCGTCGTAGAAGCGGCCGCCGACGTACTTGCTGAAGCTGCTCGCGTTGAGCAATCGGAACGAGCCGAAGTTGCCGTCTTTGTTCCTGAAGCTGCACGGGAAGTAGGCATTCAGATTCTTGATATCGGCGCCAGCCTGCGCGGGCGGGCAGAGCGGCGGTGCGGCGAGAGGAACGAAGAACCCCTGATCGCCTGAAGCGGTCTTGCCAAGTCGAAGCTGGCCGGAGCAGCGCGACGTCGCCCAACGGTTCCATTGAGCCGGGTCACTGATTGGATTCAGTTTGCCGAACTCCTCTGGGATCGGGCTCCACTGGCGATCCTGGAAATCGACCGCGTAGACCCCTGCGGCCGACCCGATGTTTCGCAGGTTCGACTGGCTCTGGGTGGACTGTGCGGACTCGCGCGCACGTCCAATCGCCGGCAGCAGGATTGCCACCAGAAGGCCGATCACGGCCACGACGACGAGCAACTCGATGATGGTGAAGCCCTTGCGAGGCATGGGGGGTGTCTCCTGCGTATCTGGAAGTCGGGGTGAGGCGCCGTGGCGCCGAGTGGGCGTCTTGGAATCTGGTCGGGGAAGGCTAGGAAGTGTTCGCGGGGCCATCCTGCGATGTTTCGTGGACCCCCTACGTGATTCTGAAAAAGACTATCGGGACTGCCGGGGCGCAGCAATCGCAGAAGATCGATCCGAGGCCAACCTTTTCGCATCCGGTTGGGAGCCACAGCCCGAAGACGGTCCCGTGACGAAGCTCTACACGCGGTCCGGAGACGATGGCACCACCGGCCTGTTTTCCGGCGCGCGTGTCAGCAAAAACCATCCTCGAATCGAGGCTTATGGCACGGTTGACGAATTCAACGCCGTGCTTGGTCTGTGCATCGCAGCAACGTGTGAAGGCGACAAGACTGAAGTTATCGGATCAATCCTGAAGCAGATTCAGAGCCGTATGTTCGATATCGGCGCGGACTTGGCCACGCCCGAGGGCGCAACGAACGAGGCGCGAATTGTTCGGATTGGCGATTCGCACGTCGCCGAGATCGAAGGTTGGATCGATCAGATCGACGGTCAGAACCAGCCGCTTCAGAACTTCGTGATGCCGGGTGGATCGGAACTGGCGGCCAGGCTTCATCTCGCCAGAACGATTTGCCGGCGAGCAGAGCGCGTGATCGTGGGTCTGGCCCACACAGAACCGGTTGGCGAGCCCTTGCTTCAGTATATAAACAGGGTCAGCGACCTGCTCTTCGCGATGGCAAGACTCTCAAACAGGCTCTCGGGGATTCAAGATATGCCCTGGTTGCCACATGGAAGAGCCTAAGATCGCGTAAGAAGTCGTAAGTCCAATAAGTATCAGCACTGCTTGCGCCCGCGACTCTTACCCGCTGCGCGCCCCATTTCCACCATTCCGGTCTTGTTGATCCTGTCCCAGGCGTGCCGTGCCGTGGCTGACGAGATTTCAATCGAAATCGATGGCCTTCCGTACGCACGCGCCACGGTCGAGGTGGTTCCGCTTCCGCAGAATGGGTCCAGCACCAAGCTGCCTGGATCGCTGGAAGCCAGGATGACTCGCTCCAAATAGGCCTCGGGCAGTTGATTGTGATGGCTCGCGCGGCGTTCGCGGCTCTTGCCGTGGATGCGGCCCCAGAAAGGTCCGTACCAGACGTCAAGTGGAACGCGCAGGGTGCTTCGGCCGGGTTTCGACCGACTTCGTTTGTCCTCGTACACCGTGGAGCGGTCCGACGGCTCCAGGATGGGATCGGGATTCCATATGCGGCGGATCGGATCGCGGACAAGGCAAAGCGCATGCGTCTTGCTCTCGATGAAGCCCGTGCGGCGATGCGCCCCGAATCGGAAATGCCAGATGCACCAGTTCATCAGGTGCAGGCCGCGTCGCTTGCCGTGCAGCACCACCTCGGCGGCGATCTCGTCGGGCACATTGATCCACATGCTGCCCCGGCGAGAGAGCGTGTCGATGCATGCATCCATCCAGTCGAAGGTGAAGCGCTCGTAGGCCTCACGCGACAGATCGTCGCTCCAGCGGTCGTATCGAACGCCGCGGTTGAAGGGCGGATCCGCGAACACCAGATCGATGGAACCGCGCTCGGGAAGACGTGGCAGGATGTCGCGGCAGTCACCTACGATCAGGCTGGTTGGCGGATCCACCGTGGCGAACGCCAGAGATTCCCGCGGGGATTGCGGTTCGTGGCGCTTCGCGCGGTCGCCCAAGAGTCGAATGTCCGAGGCCATGAGCGTGCGCGCTTCGGCGCGCATAGCGCGCGCGCCGGCGATGGGCACGCGATCACGCAAGTTGGTGGCCCCCGAGACCTTCGCGCGGCGCTTCATCAGGCGCCGACCGTGCCGAAGATGCGGTCGCCCGCGTCACCGAGACCTGGGCGGATGTAGGCATTTTCATCGAGCTGGCGGTCGAGCGCTGCCGCGAAGACGGGCACCTCCGGATGTCGCTGCAGCAGTCGTTGCACCCCCTCAGGCGCCGCGACCAGGCACACCATCTGCAGATCACGGCAGCCGAGGCGCTTCAGGTGATCGATCGCGTGAGCGGCGCTGCCGCCGGTCGCCAGCATCGGATCCACCACCAGCACAGGACCATTGGCGACGTCCGTCGGAAAGCGTGTGTAGTAGTTGATTGGTGCACGGCTCTGCTCGTCACGCTGGATTCCGATGTGACCCACGCGCGCCTCGGGAAAGAGGCGCAGAATGCCGTCGGTCATGCCCAAGCCCGCGCGGAGAATCGGCGCAAGCGTGACGGGTCTTGAAAGGGTGCGGCCCTCGCAGGATTCAAGCGGAGTCTGCACCATGAGCGCGCGGGTCGGAAAGTTGCGCGAGACCTCGAACACCATCAGGCCCGCGATCTCGTTCAGGAGCGCGCGGAAGTCCTCGCTGTTGGTCCGCGCGTCACGAAGCAGCGTGAGCTTGTGCTGGATCAGCGCGTGCTCGAACACGCGGAGATTGGGGAATCGCGGGTCAGTGATCGGCACGGACGCAGTGTACGGATGCGCCCGTGGCGTTCAGGGAGTCGTGAGCTGGTCCATCGAGGACTGCGCGTCCTTCACCTTCTTTTTCCAGTCCTCGATCTGTCCTTGCAGTTGCCTCTGGTTGGCGACCATCTGGTTGAGCTGGTCCTGAAGACCGGACTGGTCGACACCCCCGGCGGGTGCCATCGGCGGTTGCGAGGGTAGTCCTGGGATCACGTCGGACTCGCGCTCGCCTTGCTGCGCGCGGGTGCAGCTGATGCGGAACGTGCCGACCTTCTGCCCGGCCTCCGCGTAGGTGGTGGTCCACACCATTGCGTCAGGCTTCGAGAGATCGACCACAGTGGTGACCTTTCGCTTGCCGCCTTGTGCGGTCGGGATGGCACCCACCGACTGCATGGTGAAGGTGCGCGAGCCTTGATCCCACGAGCCCTGTTGCCAGATCATCGCGCTGTCATGATCGGTCATCACAGTGCGCTGGAAGGTGCCGCCCGCGTCGTTGAAGCCCAGGCAGTCGATCTCTTGCAGCACGGCCGAGCCGTTGGAGAGCAGCGTGTCGCCGATCGCGAAGGCGCCATTCATGGCCCACTGCCACACGCAGCGGCCGCGCAGCGTGAACTCCGGTTGGCCGTCCGCACCGATCGACTGTCCCTGCATGTCCCACACGCCGATCACGGCCCCAAGCAGTTCGCGAGCCTGTTCCGCCTTCAGCAGCTGCGGCGAGGCACCCTGTGGGGCGTCCTGCTCGCGTGAGCCATCGGCGGCTGGCGCGATCAGGAACGCGGCGGTGATCGAGGCGGAGGCGAACAAGGCAGGGGCTATGGTTCGTGCGACGCGCATGCTGCGAGCGTAACCGACGAGCACATCACTTCAGGTATCGCAGCACCGAGCGCGTGCGCGCTCGTCCAAGCAGGATCGCCGCGAGCGCGGTCCAGCCGGTCTGGTGGCTTGCGCCGAGACCATGGCCGTCGTCGCCGTGGAAGTACTCGTAGAAGAGCGGATTGCCCGCGAAAAGCGGGTCCTTGTCCAGACGCGGCGCATGACGGTTCGCCGGACGCACGCCGTCGGGGCCTGGCAACAGCACGCTGGCGAGACGGTCGCTGAGGAATTCCGCCACCTGCAGAAGATTCATGAACTGCCCGCTACCGGTGGGGCACTCCACGGTGAAGTCGTCACCGTAGTAGCTGTGGAAGCGGCAGAGTGCCTCGATGAGCAGGAAGTTCATCGGGAACCACACAGGTCCGCGCCAGTTCGAGTTGCCGCCGAAGCTGCCGGTGTCGCTCTCGCCGGGCGTGTACTTCAGTTCCCAGTGCTGGTCACCGAGCGTGAGGCGATAGGGATTGTCGCGGTGCTCCAGGCTGACGCTGCGGATGCCGTGTGGCGCGAGGAACTGCTGCGGATCGAGCGCGCGCTGCAGCAGCGCCTTCATGCGATGACCTCGCAGCAGACTGAGCAGGCGACGCTGGCCCACGCCCTCCACGCTCCAGCGCGAGATGAGCTTGCCCAGGTCAGGGCGCCGATCGAGGAACCACTGCAGTCGGCGATCGAGCTTCGGCTGGCACTTCAGGTCGTGCTCGTCGATGACCGTGCAGGCAAACAGCGGCACGAGACCGACGAAGCTCTTCACCTTCAGCGGCACGGTGCGACCGTTGGGCAGCACGAGCTGGTCGTAGAAGAACTGATCCTCTTCGTCCCACAAGTCGATGCCACGGCCTCCGAGATTCGTGGTGGCCTTGGCGATCTGCAGGAAGTGCTCGAAGCACTTCTCGACCAGGCTGGCGTAGGGGCGGCCCGCGTCGGCCAGCTCCAGGCACATGCGCATGAGATCAAGGCAGTACTTCGCGACCCACGCGGTTCCGTCTGACTGCTTGATCACGCCGCCGGTGGGCAGCGGGCGGCTGCGGTCAAAGATGCCGATGTTGTCGAGACCGAGGAAGCCGCCTTCGAAGATGTTTCGGCCGTCGGCGTCCTTGCGGTTCACCCACCAGGTGAAGTCCAGCAGCAGCTTGTGCACGATCTCCGCGAGGAAGTCGTGATCCTCGCGGCCGAAGCGCAGGCGCTCGATCTGAAAGATGCGGTACGCGGCCCACGCGAGCGTGGGCGGATTCACGTCGTTCAGCGCCCACTCGTACGCGGGCATCTGACCCTCGGGGTGCTGCATCCACGGCTGCACGATCTGCCAGATCTGCCGCTTCGCGCGATCGATGTCGACCGCCGCGGTGGCCACCGCCTGGAACGCCAGATCCCAGTGTGCGAACCATGGGTACTCCCACTTGTCCGGCATGCTGAGCACGGCCTCGGCATCCATGTGATGCCAGCGGCTGTTGCGGCCTTCGAGTCGCTCGGGCGGCGGCGCGGGCTGCGTGGGGTCACCGACGAGCCAGCGATGCACGTCGAACTGGTACCACTGGTAGTTCCACAGCAGGCCCGCGAGGGCGCGGCGCTGCACGAGCGCCTGCTCGTCGGTGGCGTTGGGGCGGCGTACGAGGGCGTAGAAGGCATCGGCCTCGCGGCCACGCTGCGCGATGAGTTCGTCGAAGCCGGTGAATGCTTCACCCTTCGCGCTGAAGGGCCGCATGCGCACGCGCATGGTCACGGTACCGCCGGCTGGAATCGTGAAGACCTTCATGAACGCGGCCTTGGTGCCCTCCTCGAGCGGTGGCAGCGAGGAAAAGCGGTCGTGCACGACGGCCTCATGGAAGGAGTCCTTCGGATGCATGCCACCCGGATTCGGCCTGCCAAAGCAGCGCTGCTGATTGGTGTCATTGTCACAGAAAAGCGCCTTGTCGAAGCCATCGCAGGCGATCTCGAGCTCGCCGAGCTTCTCATGGCTGGCGCGCATGGTGTTGCGCGAGACCATGCGAAGCGTGGGACGCGGGGCGTCGACCTCCCACGACCAGGTGTTGCGGAACCATGACTGCATGAGCAGCGTGATCGGTGCCGCGTCGGGGCCGTTGTTGCGCACAGTGACGCGCCAGAGGATGTCCGTGGGATCGGCCTTCGCCCATTCGACCGTGACATCGAAGTGGCGGTCGTCGGACATCGCCTCGGTGTCGAGCAGTTCGTACTCGGGCTCCTGGCGGCTGCGCTGCGCGTTCACGCGCACCAGTTCGTCGTAGGGGAAAGGGCGCTGGGGATACTTGTAGAGGAAGCGCAGATAGGCGCCGCTGGGCAACGCGTCCTGATGCCAGTAGAGCTCCTTCACATCCTCGCCATGGTTTCCTTCCGCGTTGTCGAGGCCGAACAGACGCTCTTTCAGGATCGGATCCTTGCCGTTCCAGAGCGCAAGTCCAAGGCAGAGGCGCTGCTTGTCGTCGCAGAAACCGGCAAGTCCGTCCTCGCCCCAGCGGTACGCGCGGCTGCGCGCCATGTCGTGTGTGAGGTACTTCCACGCGTTGCCGTCGGCGGAGTAGTCCTCGCGCACGGTGCCCCACTGGCGATCGCTGAGCCACGGGCCCCATCGGCGCCAGCGGCGGTCGATCTGGTCCTCCTCAAGCCGCTTGTGCTCAGGATCGTCTTGGAAATTGTCGCGAAGGTCGCCCACGCGTCAGCCCTCCTCGTCACGAAGGTGTTGAATTTCCTCGCGCAGCTGATGCATGATACGCATCTTCGCGTGGCGGATGCTGGCCTCGCTCATGCCGAGCGACTTGGAGACGCTTTCCGCGGGTTCGCCGCGCACCCCGTAGCGCTCGAAGGCCTCAAGGGTCTTCGCCTGCACGGTCGCCTTGACCTTCTCCATCGCGCGGCGCAACAGGTGCTGCGTCCACTCGTGATCCCATGTTGCGTGCAGGGCTTCGTCGTTCTCGGAGGGTTCGAAGTGCTCGGGCAAGCCAACCTTCGGTCGCTTGCGGCGATGCCGATCGCGGATCGAGTTCAGTGTGACCGTCTTCAGATAACCACGGAAGCGGCCACGTGTCGGGTCATACTCGAAATGCTGCGACTGGCGGAAGAAGCCGAGCATGACGTCCTGCAGCACGTCATCCACTTCCTCGGTCGACACGCCCGCGTTGCGCGCAAATCCGGCGATGACCGGACCGTAGATGCGCGCGAAGTCGTTCCAGCCGACCTGGCGATCAAGCGTGCCGTTGGCGCGCAGCCGCAGCAGCACGCTGGCGCGCGTCTTGTAGGGATCCCTCGCGGTCGCAGGTTCGGCGGGCGGCGCGGGCGGCACCACATGTGTCTCGGGCTCGCCTTCGAGCACGCGCGCGACGAACGTCCACGGACCGATCGTGACGAGATCGCGGTCGTGCAGCGGCATGGGCTCGTTCGGCTCCAGGCGTGCACCATTCAGCAGCGTGCCGTGGGTGCTTCCGAGATCGATGATGCTGGCGTGGGAGCCGTCGAAGTCGACCTGTGCGTGGTGGCGCGAGACGCCGGCGTCATCAAGCGTCTGGTCGGAGTCGGAGCCGCGGCCAATGGTGCGTGTACCGGCGGACTTCAGGACGAGATCCTGGCAAGCGGGTCCGGAGGCGCGTTGCAGACGCAGGGGATCGGATCTCGCGGAAGCCATGGTTGAGGTTGTATCAGGTGACGACGCCCGGTCCGACGCTGGGCCGTCTCCGTCACTTCTGGATGCAGGGTGCGAGCGCGTTCAGGCGTTCGACCAGATCGCGCCGTTCGATGGGAGCCTGCCGCAACACTTCACGCACCTCGGTGGCGAGTGCCGTCGCTTCGGCTTGATCTTGCCGCGCGCAGGCGATCTCGGCACGGAGCAGCAGGACGGCCGCTAGATCGTCGTGGTCCTCGGGAACCTGGGCCAGCGCACCTTGATGCGCCAGACTCAACTTCTGCAGGGCCTCGGCGGTCTGCCCCATGGCCCGGAGCGATTCGGCGTGGTCAAGGTGGAGCGATTCAAATTCGTGCGCGTTCGACTGCGCGACGGTCAGCTGTGAGACCCGCATGAATTCCCGGCTTGCCTGTTCATCCTGCTTGAGCTGCTTGAACAGACGGCCGATCGCCAGACGCACACGCGCCTCCTGCACCTGATCGCTGGCGAGTCGAAGTCCCGCGAGACGGCTCGCCTCCTGAAGCAGATCGGACGCCGCGCGCGGCTTCATGCCGGGGGCCGACGTGATCTCCATCAGCAGATCGAGCACATAGGCGTTCGTCTGCTGGAGCCGCCGAGCGCTCAACTCCGCTTCGTCACGCGCGATCAGCGCGAGCGTTCGCTCATGCAGAGCCCAGCCGATGCCGATCGACGCGACCATCGCGATCAGCGCACCGACGGCGATCGATCGTCGGTTCTGTCGCGCGGCGACGATGCTGCGATACGCGAACGACTCGCCCCGCGCGTTCACGGCCTGACCGGCCAGGTGGTGATCGATGTCCTGGGCCAGTTCCAGCGCGGTGGCGTAGCGCAGGCGTGGATCGTCGGCGACGCATCGCGTCACGATCGCGTCGATGTCTCCTTCAAGTCGATAGCGCAGGGAGCTTACGGATTCCCCGCGATCCTGGGCGATGCGGCGCTGGTGCGCGGCGTCGAGCAGCAGCAGTGAAGCGCTGGCACTCGCGCGTCGATCGGATGGATCGTTGCCCGAGAGCAGGCGTCGCAGCACGACGCCCATCGCGAAGACGTCGGTCCGGACATCTGGGGCGACCGTGTGCAGCTGAGCGAGTTCCGGTGCGAGATAGTCGGGTGTGCCAATCAGGGTGCCCGCGCGCTGATCCGGATCGGTGGGCTCGAACACGGCGTGCGCCACGCCGAAGTCGATCACCTTCACCTGCAGCTGATCGCCGTCAATCGAGAGCAGGATGTTGGAGGGCTTCAGATCGCGGTGCACCAGGCCGTGCGTGTGTGCATGGTGAACGGCGCGCGCGATCTGCGCGGCCAGGCGAAGCCGTTCGTCGATGCCAAGACGCGCTGCATCGGCGGCGTCGGTGATCGGCGCGCCCTGTGCGAGCTCCATCGTGAACCATGGCCGACCGTCGTCGGTCTCGCCTGCATCAAAGACCTTCACCAGTGACGGATGATCGAGGAGTGCGAGCAGCCTGCGCTCCATGTCGAATCGTGCGCGGCTGGATGGATCGATGCGGTCCGGACGCAGCACCTTGAGGGCCACGGAGCGTTCCAGTGGTTTCGACTGGGTGGCGAGCCACACGATGCCGAAGCCTCCCTCGCCAAGCACGCTTCGAAGCTCGAACGCGCCGATTCGCACCGGCACCGCCTTGGGCTCGACCGCCTCAAGCGCGCCGACCGGTGCCATGCCTGCGGTCGGCAGCATGTCGAGCGCACGGCGAAGCGTGGCGGGATCGTCGCGCAGCATGCGGCGCAGCGCTTCGGAACGCCGAGATGGTGGAAGCGGCAGCACGCGACGGACGGCTTCTTGAGGTCGGATGGGGCTGCCAGCCATGGAGACATGGTAGGGCCGAATGGGGCTACCTTTTGCGCATGAGCGTCTCGCATGCACTCCACGGTCGCACGGCACTTGTCGGTGGAGCCTCGCAGGGCATCGGTCGCGCCATCGCGATGGCGCTGGCCGCTCGCGGCGCGCGCGTGATCCTGTCAGGTCGGAATGACGAGGGCCTGGCGAAGGTTCTTGGCGAACTTCCAGCCGTGGAGCATGGTTCCCATGAGGTGCTGCTGCAGGATCACGCCGATGCAGCGGCGATGGAGCGCGCGGCGGACGCGCTGGTGGCGCGCCTGGGCCCCATCCACATGCTGGTGGTGAATTCGGGTGGGCCAGCCCCCGGATTCCTGGTGGATGCTCCCGCAGGCGACATCGAGCGCGCGCTGCGGCAGCATGTCTCCAGTGCACATGGCGTTCTGCAGGCGCTCGCGCCCGGCATGCGCGCGGTGGGATTCGGTCGCGTGGTCGCCGTGACCAGCACCAGCGTGATCGCGCCGATCCGGGGTCTTGGCGTGAGCAACGTGATCCGGGCCGCCATGTCGAACTGGGTGCGCACGATCGCGGGCGAGTTGGGTCGCTTCGGCATCACGGCCAACATGGTCATGCCGGGATCCACCAAGACGGGTCGGCTGGACGCGATCTTCCAGGGACGCGCGGCGCGCGCAGGCACCACGGTCGCGGACGTGGAGCGCGAAGCGATCGCCCGCATTCCAGCAGGAAGGCTCGGACAGCCCGAGGAGATCGCCGAGGTGGTCGCGTTCCTGTGCACGCCCGCCGCGGCCTTCGTGAATGGCGCGATGATCCCCGTCGACGGTGGCCAGATGGCGGTGCAGGCTTGAGGCGTCTTCATCGGGCCGTCGCGCTGGCGTGGCTTCTTTCACTGCATGCCTGCAGCGGTCTCGCCTCCTCGCGAGTGGCCCCCGCAGGTCTCCCAGCCTGCGTTGGCAGCTGGTCCGTGGATTGGTACGACGGTGGCGTGGATCGTGGCATCGGCACGGTGCGAGTCCAGCCAGACGGTTCTCTGGACGGCGTGTTGCGCGACGACGCATTCCGTTCCGCCGAGTGGAATCAGGCCGTGGGTGCCGTGCTGAAGGGGCGTGTCTCGCAGACCGGCGTGTTCGAAGGATCGATCACGTGGAGTTCAGGTCGTGCAGGCTGGAACCTGACCGGGCAGATGGGTCGTGATTCGAGCAGCACCCTGCGACTGGAGGCGAGTCCTCCGGGCGGCGCCGGCGACGTGGAGCGCACGCTGGTCGTGATCTTTCACCGCTGAGCGTCAGCGCAGCGTGGACAGATACGCCACCACATCGCGGATCTCGCGCGGCGTGAGCAGGGCGTTCATGGTGGGCATGGCACTGGTCGGACCGAAACCCGCGGCGAGCTTTGCGCTCGGATTCACGAGACTCTCAAGCAATCCGCGGCGATCATGTCGATTCGCGACACCCTCCAGGCTTGGGCCCGCGTGACCACCGCCACCACCCAACGCGTGACAGCGAAGGCACTGTGCGCCGACGTGTCCTGTCACGATGCGGCGACCACGCTCGACATCACCGCCCTCGAGCGAGATCAGCGACGCGGCGAGCGGATCCGTGGAGGCGACCTTCGCGCGCCAAGCCTCAAGGATCGGCCGGCATGCGGCCACCGCCTCAGCCGCCTCGGCGACATCAAGTTGTAGTACGGGCTCCAGCGTTCCGTCACGAAGCGCTGAAGCGAGGCGGACCATCTCCGCATCGCCCTGTGGCGATCGCACCGTGGCCAGTGCACGAACAGCGGACTGTCGTTCGACGCGATCGCTCGATGTCACGCCCGCAAGCAGGATGGGAAGTGCGGCCTCTGGGTTCGTGCGGGCCAGCACCGTCGCGGTGGCCGCCCGCACCTCGGCTTCCTTGGCGGTCTGCAAGCCGGCGATCGCTTCCTTCAACGGTGCACCGCCATCGGCTTCCAGTTGCGCAAGGCACGCGATGCGCTCGCTTGCAGGTGCGGTGGGATCGAGCGCCGTGCGCAAGGCCGCGGCAGGATCGAGCGCCACGCCCGCCTTCACCGCAAGCTCGCGCGCGAGCGCGCGCACGGGTTCATCGGGTGCGCGTTGCGCAAGTGCGGACAGTCGCGTGGCAAGCGTGCGCTTCCACGCGTCGATGTCGCGCGTGGTCGCGTCCGTGGTTCGGATTCGACCGAGCACCGGATCGCGCGGCCCGGGTGCCGACCATGCCTGAAGCGCCTGCATGGCGAGCAGACGGGCTGCCGGTGGGATGCACGGACTCTGCGCAAGACCCGCCAGGCGTGCCGGTGCACCCGGATCCAGCGAACTCAAGTTCGCCGAAATCACGCGTCGCAGCAGCGGAAGCGTGCGTGCATCGTCGGCCGTGAAGGCACCGGCCTCGGCGGCGGATGCGGTGTCGATGAAGCGATCGCCAAGCAGCGCGAGCGCGGGCATGGCTTCGGGAATGGGATGGTCATGGATCGCGCGCGCGGCCTCGAGCGCCACGGCCGGATCCGGATCGAAGAGCAGCCGCTCGATGGCGGGATCTCGAAGCTGCCGCATGGCGATCGCCGCACCCAGACGAACCTGCTGGAAGTTGTCGGCGGCAAGCGCCTGCAGCTTGGCACGATCGCCGATCCGGGCCAGCGCGGTTGCGGCCGCATGGCGAAGCCAAGGATCCGTGTTCTCGTTCTCCCAGAGCACCGCGGTGAGTTCTGCGAGCGAGCCAGTGTCGTGCAACTGCCCAAGCGCGCCGCACGCGAAAGCGCGCACGCGCGACGATGAATCGGTCATCAGGCCCCGCACGGCCTCCAGACCCGTCTTGCATCCGGCGTCCCCGATCGCGCGCGCAGCCTGCGCACGGATCTCCTCGTCCACACATGCACACAGCGCGATCAGCGCGTCACACGCCGTCTTCGCCGCGGGCGAGCCGATCTGTCTTCGCGCGATGATCTGAAGCGCCCACAGCGCGTGCATCTGAGGCCGCTGGCGTGCCGATGGATCGCGCATGAGCGCCGCGAGCGATTCCACGCTTCGGTTCCCGCGTGCCGCCAGCTCCAGATGCGCGCCCTGACGAAGTCTGCGATCGTCATGGTCCAGCATCGAGAGCAGCGCGTCGGTCGTGCGCTGGCGGAAGCCCTCGCGCAGCACGCGGATCGCCTCCTGTGCCGCCGGCTTGAACAGCGACTCCGGATGCCACACGCGATAGATGCGCCCCTTGCCGTCGCTCTGCCAGCCGTTCCACCAGTCGCTCGCGTACAGGTGGCCATCGGGCGCGAACTCCACGTCCGTCGGCAGGATCGACTTGATGAAGATCTCCGGATCCACCAGCTCGTAGCCAGCGCCCGACGGGCGCACGCCGAATCGCCAGACCTGGCTGTATGCGTCGCCGCCCAGGAAGTCGCAGATCAGGAAGGTGCCGTCGAACGACTTCGGGAACCCCGTGCCCGGATAGGCCGCGAGCCCCGAGGGTCCGTCGGTCAGGTGCGCCACCGGTGGCGTGATCCATGCGGCCTGCACCGCGTCATTCGCGTCGTGGACATGCCAGAGGTGCTCCTGCTCCCACGGGCCGCGCTTGTTCGGATCCTCGAGCGTCTGGAACGGCATCTCCCAGCCGGACTCGCCACCTTCGGCCACGAACACCACGCGCGCCTTGTCGCCGCCGTCGGAGTTGTTGTCCACGGTGAACAGGTCACCGAGGTCGTTGAACGCGAGCTCCTGCGGATTGCGAAGCCCGCGATGGAACACCTCAAGATCGGATCCGTCGGGCTCGCAACGAAACACCGCGCCCGAGCCCGGATCCGCGAGCGTGGCGCCTTCACGCGTGCGCACCGCGTAGCCGCGGTCGCCGATCGACCAGTAGATGCGTCCGTCGGGTCCCTGCACCAGACCGTGCATGTCGTGGCCACGCAGGCTGGTGCGGACACCGAAGCCGCTGAAGAGCTTCTCGCGGACCTCGGCCACACCGTCACCATCGCGATCCACGAAGCGCCACACGTGCGGAATGCAGGTCACCCAGATCGCATCGTCCACCGCAAGCACGCCGGCCACGGTGCCATCGAGCGGCTCCCGCAAGTCGCCGGAGAGATTCGTCGACTCGTCCGCCTTGCCGTCGGCGTCGGTGTCGCGCAGGCGCCGCACGCGATCGGCCCAGCGTGAGTACCACGCCATGCCGCCTTCCTTCTTGCCTTCCCAGCGGCGATAGATCGCGAGACGATCTTCGGTGGTGCGCGCGGCAAGATCCTCGAGCAGCCACCAAGCGTTGTAGCGGTTGTCCTCGACGCCGCGCTCCTGACGCTCGCTTTCGCACACCAGCAGCGATCCATCGGGAAGCACCGTGAACGCCACCGGATCCGGCACCAGCGGTTCGCGCGCCCATTCATCCCAGCGGAAACCGTCCGGCAGCACGATGCCCTCCGGGTCATGCGGCGGCTCCTTCGCCTCGGTGGAGGACTGCAGGGGCGCGACAACGAGGCTTGCGGCCAGCGCGAACGGCAGCATGCGCCGGTTTTACCCGAAATGCAGGATCAGCAGCGCGATGTCGACGGAGTCGACCACGCCGTCACCTGAGAGATCGGCAGGGCAGGGCGAAGGGCAGACACCGGTCTCGATCAGCATGATGCTCACGTCGCCGAAGTCGACCGTGCCATTTCCATCGAGGTCGTAGACAAGCCCACCGCACGAGTCCGGAATGCCGTCCGAGTTCACGTCGCTTTCGGTTCCCGAGTCGATGTCGCAACGATCCGGCACGCCGTTGGCGTTGCAGTCCGCGTTCCACGTGATCAGGCGCGCTGCACCGGAATCCACGGCACCCTCGTCGGCGTAGGGAGCGCCGACGATCGCCAGGTCTCGACGGATCGCCGGCACGTTGCCCGAGTAGATCGTTCCCTGTCGGCTCCAGATCCCACCGGATTCGGTCCAGAGTTCGGTCGATCCGGTGCTTGAGGAGTCGGGTCGGGTGCTCACCAGCATGCGCGAGCCCTCGAGCGCAAGGCCGAATCCAAGACGCGTGTTCTGCGCGCCGGCCTCGGGTCGGACCGTGTCTTGCAGAAGCCAGGTCCCGTCCAGGCGGCGGAAGACGTGGAATGCGCCCGCTTCGTAGCCGGCGATCGAATCGGAGGGAGCGCCGACGGCGATCCACTCTCCGGACACCGCAACACTGCCACCGAAGCGAGCGCCGGTCACCGTTCCCTGCAGCCGTGTCTCAAGCGCCCAGACACCATCCTGCTTGGTGAACACGTACACGGCACCCACCGAAGCACCGTTCACCGTTTCGAACGAACTGCCCACGACGATCCGCTGATCGTCCATCGCCAGGATCACACCGAACAGCGCCTGTGCCTGAGGCGTGGAGGCCGTGAGCTTCTGCACGAACTCGTAGCCACTTGCCGCACGCCGGTACACGAAGACGGCGCCGGCGCCGGCGACGCCGCTTGGCCGATGACCGCGCGCGCCGACGACCAGCACCCCATCGCGAGCGGCCACGCGGTCACCGAACAGATCTCCAACCGTGGGCTCGGGGCATTCAAGCGTCTGCAGCAGCGACCACCCGGCGCCACTGCGCTGGAACACGTGCGCACGACCGATCACCTGCGTGCCGACCTTCGCGCCAGGCTCTCCGATGATCACGTGATCCCGGTCCTCCGCGATCGCGTCACCAAACTGACCACTTGCGACGGGTGTTGGCGAGTAAAGGGTCGCGGCCGGTGTCCACGTGTCCGCGGTGCGATCCAGCACCGTCACGCGGCCCGCGAAGCTCGCGCGGTCGTCATCGCCGGGCGCACCGACGACGGCAAGATTCGGTCCGATGTCCACTGCAAGGCCCGTGAAGTCAAGGGTGGCAGGCTGCGTGTTGCGCTGCGACACCATGAGACCCGACACCGAGAAGGCGTTCGCCGCAGGCGTGGAGCATGACAACGTCGCGGAAAGCGTGCACTGATCGAGTCGACCGTCGACGTCGCAGTCGCTGCCGACTCCGAGTGCGATGTCCAGAATGTCCAGCGTGCCGCTCGCGTCACAGTCCGCCTGCACCAGCGGTCCGCGCGAGCAACGGAAGTTCGTGATGGTCGGCGCCGTCGCGTTGATCGTGGAAGCGTTGTCGGCCTGGTTTCCCTGTCCAATGGTCACACCGGTGGGTCGACCGTCATAGCGCACGGCGGGATTGCTGAAGTTGTCGATGCGATTGCCCGGCGCATAGGCCATCACGGTTCGGAACTGTGCACCGCTGTTGCCGTTGAAGCGCCAGCCCACGCTCCACGGCCAGATGCCACCGCCGGTGCAGCCGCCGCCATCGCCCAAGGCATGGCAGCAGCCCATGTTGTGCCCCAGCTCATGGGCGAGCGTCTGGTTCGCAAGACACGAGTAGGCCGTGACGCTGAAGGGGATGTCATCCGACTCCGGGCCGTTGCTGTACATCAGGTATGCGATCCCACAGTACTCGCCGTCGGTGCGGATCAGGGCCACCATGTCGGCCCCGGCAGTGTCGCGCAACTGGTGCACCCAGTCGATGAACCCATCGGTCGGGTTCGCAAGCCGCCACAGATCGGTGCCGAAGTCGCTGCTGGTGTAGTCGGTCTCCATCTGCAGCACCAGATTCAGTCGGGTGGTGATCTGGCTGTTCGCGTAGGCGGTGTTCGCGGCGGCGATGGCCGCGGTGATCTGTCCCTCGATCGCCGTCTTGCTGCCGGCTTGGGCGCGGGCTCCGGCGGTGTAGAGCACCAGCACATCGATAGGCTTTCCGTCGTCGCAGGCCGCCAGTTGCGCAGGCGCGTTCGCCCGAAGTGCGGGCGGTGCAGGCAGGTCGGCGCAGGGCGGCAGGCGATCGGCTTCGACCATCTCAAGTCGTGAGCCACCATCTTCCATCGAGACGATCCGCCAGCGACGACCATCGTCGCCAAGCAACATGCCTCCGACGTCCTCGCCTTGGCCGCGCCACACCAGCACACCCGAACCGGCCTCGGCGGTGTCACCCGTGAAGCGCGCCGTGGTCCAGCCACCTGCGTCCTCCTGCAGGTTCGCCAACAGCAAGCGCTCGCATCCCGGCGGGGTCAGCGGCGCCGGCAGCGGCGCCCCTTCCATGGCGACCAGACTCGCGTCGATGAAGATGCGGTCCACGATCCGCTCGATCGGGCTGGAGGCCATCTGGACCGCAGAAGCGGCCGAGAGCAGCGAAAGGGTGGCAAGGACCGTCATGGGCTCCGAACCGTACCCCGGATGCGGGCCGCCTCCAACCTGAAAGTTGGAATCCTGACGGAATAGGGGGGCGTGAGCCCGGAATGACCCGCAGGGATTCAGCCCCGGGCCTGCCGGGCGGCGACCGAGTTCTGCCACCGCCACGCGTCGCGGCACATGTCCTCAAGGGTGCGCTGGATGCGCCAGCCAAGGCGCTCAAAAGCCCTCCCTACACTCGCGCAGGAGATCGCGACATCACCGTCGCGCCGACCCCGAAGCACGAGTGGGACACGGACGCCGTTCACGCGCTCGAATGTCTGTACCAGCTCGAGCACGCTGATTCCGCGGCCCGTTCCAAGGTTGATGGCCTCGCAACGCATTCCATCCAAGTGGCGCAGGGCGGCAACATGCCCTGCCGCCAGATCACACACATGGATGAAGTCGCGCACGCCCGAACCATCAGGCGTCGGGTAGTCGGTGCCCCACACCTGCAGTTCGGTCATACCTGCCGCAGCTGACATCACGAGGGGCATCAGATTGTCCGGAGCGTTGCTCGGATCCTCGCCGATCAGGCCACTGTCGTGCGCACCGACCGGGTTGAAATAGCGAAGCATCACGATGTGCCACGAGGCGTCCGATGCCGCACGCGTCTTGAGCAGGCTCTCCACGGCAAGCTTGGTATGACCATAGGGATGCGTTGGTGCGCAGGGGTGGTCCTCGGACACAGGCACGCGTTCGGGGACTCCGTAGACGGCCGCGGAGGAGCTGAACACAAGGTGCCGAACACCGGTCGATTGCATCGCGTCGATGAGCGACTGACTTCCACCGACGTTCCACTCGTGATACCGCTCGGGTTCCTGGATCGACTCACCGACGGACTTCAGGGCCGCAAGATGGATCACGGCGGTGACGTGCTGCTCGCGCAGCGTGCGACGCATCAGGTCGCCGTCGCGGATGTCCCCCTGCACGAAGTCGACCGGCTTGCCGATGATCGTGGCGAGGTGATCGACCACCGACGCCTTGCTGTTGCACAGATTGTCGTACAGCACTGGCCGCAGACCGGCGTGCGCCAACTCGACGGCGATGTGACTACCGATGAAGCCGGTGCCGCCGGTCACGAGGATGCTTGCGGTGCTGGAATTCGAGCCCGCACCACTCACGACCCTTGCGCCTCGAACCAGCTGATCGTCCGCCGCAATCCCTCTTCGAAGCCGACCCGCGCGCGCCAGCCCAGCAGGCGTTCCGCCCGCGCGGTGTCCAGGCACCGACGTGGCTGTCCATCGGGCTTGGAGCTGTCCCAGACGATCTCGCCACGGAATTCGCAGAGGCGCGCGATCAGCGTCACCAGGTTGCGGATCGTGATCTCCATGCCGGTGCCCAGATTGATCGGTTCTGGGTCGTCCATCACCTCGGCCGCGCGCACGAGTCCGTCGGCGGCGTCATCGACGAAGAGGAACTCACGGCTCGCCGCGCCCGTGCCCCAGCAGGTGATGCGGTCCGCCCCGGCGCGCCGCGCCTCGACGCACTTCCGGATCAGCGCCGGAATCACGTGCGAGGTGCGAAGGTCGAAGTTGTCGCGCGGGCCATACAGGTTCACTGGCAGCAGGTACGCGCTCTTCAGACCGTACTGGTGCCGGTAGGCGTCCAGCATCACCAGCGCAGCCTTCTTGGCGACGCCGTAGGGCGCGTTGGTCTCCTCGGGGTAGCCGTTCCACAGGTTGTCCTCGCGGAAGGGCACGGGCGTGAACTTGGGATAGGCGCAGATGGTCCCGGTCTGCACGAAGCGCTCGACGCCGTGCCGGCGCGCCCCCTCGATCAGATGCAGCGCCATCGCCATGTTGGCGAAGAAGTACCGGCCCGGATTCTCCATGTTGGCGCCGATCCCGCCCACCTCGGCCGCCAGATGCAGGATCACCTGCGGCTTCATCTCGCGATAGAGCCGCTCGACCGCGGACTCGGTGGTCAGGTCGAACTGCGCACGGCGCGGCACGAGCACCTCGCCGGCGCCGAGGGCGCGCAGACGCTCGCACACGGCCTGTCCGAGGAAGCCGGCGCCGCCGGTGACCACGATCCGCTTGCCAGAGAGGGGAGAACCCATGGCTGTCATGGAAGGTAGCGCGGTTGGCCGCGGCTGTTCGGCTACGCTTGAGGAACCCGAGGATTTCACCCCCGATGAAGAAGGCATTGATCACAGGTGTCACCGGCCAGGACGGCAGCTATCTGGCGGAATTCCTGCTCTCGAAGGGCTACGAGGTCCACGGCATCGTGCGCCGCAGCAGCACCTTCAACACGGACCGTATCGACCACGTCTACAAGGATCCGCACGAGTCAGGCGCGCGCCTGAAGCTGCACTACGGCGACCTCTCCGACGGCAACGGCCTGCTTGAGGTGCTTCGCAAGGTCGAGCCCGACGAGGTCTACAACCTCGGCGCGCAGAGCCACGTGCGCGTGAGCTTCGACCAGCCCACCTACACCGCGGACATCGTGGCCACCGGCACGCTGCGCGTGCTGGAGGCGTGCCACACCTTCCAGGAGATCAGCGGTCGCGCGATCCGCTTCTACCAGGCCAGTTCCAGCGAGATGTTCGGCCTGGTGCAGGAGGTGCCGCAGCGCGAGACCACGCCGTTCTATCCGCGCTCACCCTACGGCTGCGCGAAGATGTTCGGTCACTGGATCACGGTGAACTACCGCGAGAGCTACGGCATGCACGCCAGCTGCGGGATCCTCTTCAACCACGAGAGTCCGCGCCGCGGCGAGACCTTCGTCACGCGCAAGATCACCCGCGCGGTCGGCCGCATCAAGCTCGGCCTGCAGAAGAAGCTCTACATGGGCAACCTTGACGCGCAGCGCGACTGGGGCTTCGCCGGCGACTACGTGGAGGCCATGTGGATGATGCTGCAGCAGCCCAAGGCCGACGACTACGTGATCGCCACCGGCCACATGATCAGCGTGCGCCGCTTCTGCGAACTCGCGTTCGGACAGGTCGGGCTGGACTATCGCGACTTCGTGGAGATCGACCCGAAGTACTTCCGCCCCGCGGAGGTCGAGCAGCTGCAGGGCGACGCCACCAAGGCGCGCACCAAGCTTGGCTGGAAGCCGAAGGTCGGCGTGGAGGAACTCGCCCGCATGATGGTGGAGGGCGACCTCGAACTCGCGCGACGCGAGAAGACCCTGCGGGACGCGGGACACAAGTTGCCCGCGGGCGTGGGGCATGATCAGTGAGCCGCCATCGGCTGCACGTCGCCGCGATTGCGCTGGCTCTTCCGTTCCTCCTCGCGACCGCGTGGCAGGGCGAGCCGGCCATGCCGCAGACGACGAAGTTGGCGGAGCCGACACCCGTCCTGCTGTACGACACCCTGGTCGACCCTTCGGTGCTGGTCGAGGCACGTGGAACGGGCGCGTTGCCATTGCTCCTGATCTATCAGTACTGCAGCCCGGACTCGAAATCGACGGGCAACATCGATGTCGGCGCCGTGCTGATGTGCATCGATCGTCTGACGCAGGGCGATCCGCCGGCGTGGGGCATGCTGGATTTCGAGTACAGGTTCACGGACCGCATGCAGGCAGGTGTGGGTGGGGCCGGGGCGATCCATGCGCGCGACGAGATGATCCGGCTGATTCGAGCCGTCCGTGCCGCGTTTCCCAAGACCAGATGGACGTTCTATGGCGTCCCTTTCCTGCCGTACTGGCTCGATCATCGCTCATGGCTGGATGCGACGGACGATCGGAAACGTACCGAGATGATGCAATGCGCCGAGATGTACGGGCCGATCGTGGCCGAATGCGACTGGGTCAGCCCGAGCATCTATCCGGTCTATGACCCGTCCATGTTCGACGCTCCCCAGCGAGCCGGTGTTCGCAGGGCGGGGATCGCGTGGCGAAGCGCGCAGATCGGTTTCGCTCGATTGCTTGCCCGGGGAAAGCCGGTGATCCCGACGATCAGCCCGGTATGGCAGCCCGGGGGCCTCGCGCCATCCGGTCGCGTCGTGCCGCCGGATCAGTTCGTGGACGATCAGGTGCGCCCGGCGCTGGCTGCCGGAGCCTCTGGCGTCGCCATCTGGACCTCGTACGACCGGTTGATCGCCGCGGCATGCGAGGAGCGTCCGGAATCACCCAGCGTCGAGTTTCCCCGAGCGAATCTGGCGAGTTCGCTTCTGGGTGGTGCCGTCCCCGAGGACTGGAAGGCACCCGGCCTCGCGCAAAGAATGCGGGAGTGTGCGGCCCAAGTGGTGCTGCGGTCGTTGCGCGACGTCCGGCGCCCGGACGATGCGGGCGCGCCCCCGTCGAGCTCGGGTCCTTCCTGAATGTGACGCCTCACGGATGCGCGGACTGCACCGAGCCCGCGTCCGACACGGACACGTCGGCATGCGGATCGTCCTCGTCCGCGAGTTCCCGGATCGGTAGCCCGCCCTCCCGAGACAGCAGTCGCTCAGTGCGGACCATGACCAGGAACAGTGTGAACATCTGGGTGCACACCCAGACGTTTCCCTGCTTGTTCGAGATGAGGAACTGAAACGTGTTGTAGGCCACCAGCGTGGCCGAGACCGCGCGCGCGTCCGGATCTTCCCAGCACATCCGCAGCAGCCTGACGCCCGAGGTCGCCGTACCGATCAACACCGCGCTGAGCAGCAGGAATCCCACCACCCCGAATTCCCCGAGCGACTCGACGATCATGTTGTGAACGTAGGGCTCATGCGAGGTCTTCTCGAAGGCCGCGAAGCCACCCGTTCCGAGTCCGAGGGGCCAGGCCTGCGGCCTTCGGATCCATTCAGCCAGGAGCACCCGCATATTCTCGACCCGGACCGCGCTCGCGCTGGCGATCTCCGCGACATCCCAGCGCTTCTCGGTTCCCAGCGCCTGCCGCGAGAAGATCGTGGCGCCCACGGCGATGACGGCGACAAGCATGATGAGTCCCGCCGCGCGCAGGAGGAACTGGCCGACGTTCCTCACCTGCACGGAGATGGGATAGAAGATGAGCGCGATCAGGCCGGCGAACACGACCTGTCCGCGTGAACTGGAGGCGAGCAGCAGACCGGTCCCCAGCAGGCCTGCCCCGATGCGGACCGCCAGCATCAGTCCACCGCGTCCGACCAGATTCAGGGTGACGGCCGTCAGCACCAGGAACGCGGCCAGGTCGCTCATCGCGAGGGGGTTCGACTCCTTCAGTCCGATGCCACCCAGACGAAGCGCGAATCGACCGCGCACGAAGTCGCCGTTCGGGTTGGTGAGCACCAGCAACGCCGTGATGCCGCCGAGCACCAGCGTCACGACCAGGAACTCGCGCACCATCTCCAGTCGTTCGACGAGCAGCGGCGAAATGACCACGAACATGATGAAGTACGAGATTCCTGGTCGCAGGATGCCGAGGGCGGCACTCTGTGTCGGACTCCAGAGCACGCTCGAGGCAGCAAGGATGTAGTAGAGGAAGCTGAGGACGCTGACGGAATTCAGTGCGGCGCTCAGCGCACCGGGCCGGGAGAATGTCTTGACCGCGAGAGACGCGATGCCGAGCATTCCGATGATCAGGTTGAACAGCTCGTTTCGCTGGACGAAATACATCACATAGGACTGGATGAGCTGTTCCATGGGATACTGGATTACGAGCAGCGCCAGCGCCCATGTTGGCCTGGTGATGGCGCCCATGATCATGACGCCGATCGCCACCAGCAGGACATAGCCGATCAGGGTGCTCACGTGGTGATGAATGTATCGTCGAGGTTGTCGGGCTCCCCGTGGAATTCCGTCCCGGGAACGTTCGGGATCCATGGGGCCGATCGTGCCGGTCTCGTGGCCGTATAATTCTGGCCCGCTGCATGTGCGGAATCTTCGGAATCCTCGATCGCAACGGGCTGGCGCCCAACGACGCCGGGCTCCTTCGGGCCCTCGCCGCGTCCATGGTGCACCGGGGACCGGATGGCGAGGGGCTCCACTCGGAATCCCGTGCCGCGATCGGCATGCGCCGTCTCTCGATCATCGATCTGGAAGGGGGCTGGCAGCCCCTCTGGAACGAAGATCGATCCATCGCGCTGGTGGCGAATGGCGAGGTCTACAACTTCGTCGAGTTGCGCCGGGAGCTTGAGGCCCGTGGACACCGTTTCGGCACCAACAGCGATTGCGAGACGATCATCCATCTATACGAGGAGCATGGTCGCGACTGCGTGAACCACCTCCGGGGCATGTTCGCCTTTGCGCTGCTCGACATCCGACGGGGGCGCGTGCTCTTGGTGCGCGACCGCCTTGGCGAGAAGCCGCTCTTCCTGCACGAGTCGAACGGGCGCATCGTGTTCGCGAGCGAGCTCGCCTCGCTGGTGGGGTCGGGAGCGGCATGCTTCGAGATCGATCCCCTCGCCGTCCACGAGTACTTCCACTGGGGGTTCGTGCCGGAGCCACGGTCACCCGTTCTGGGAACGCGGAAGCTGCCGCCCGCTGGCATGCTCGAGATCTCCCTCGATCCGTGGACCGTGCGGGAATCGATCTGGTGGAGACCCGAAGCCGTCAAGCCGGTCATCGGCAATCCGTCGGACCTGATCCGGGCCAAGCTCGAGGAGGTGATGAGCATCATCGTCCGATCCGACGTGCCGGTGGGCGTCGCGCTCTCCGGTGGCATCGACTCGTCGTTGATCGCCGCACTCGCCAAGCGGCACGTGCGTCAGCCCCTTCATGCATTCTCGATCGGATACACGACGGGCGGACGATTCGACGAATCCGAGAAGGCTGCCGCTTTTGCGCGCACGCTCGGGATTCCGCACCATGTCGCGAAGATTAGCGAGGAGGACGCGTTGCGGTCCTTCGCGAAGGTGTGCGTGCGAAGAGATGAGCCGATCTCGGACCTGAGCGGCCCGGCCTACCTCGCGGTGATGGAGCTCGCGAGAAGCCGCGACGTGCCGGTGATGTTGACGGGACAGGGAAGCGACGAACTCTTCTGGGGCTACGACTTCACCGTGCGGGGCGTAGCGCAGACGCACCGGAAGCACGCCCTTCTCGATGGTCGCGTTGGCTGGAGCGACTACGCGCGGCCTCGAAGGCCCGTTCTCTCCTACGAGGGGCTCATCGACTGGCTGCTGTCGGGTTTCGGCGTCGTGACCGGACATCAGGAATGGATCCGGGATCGAAGCACCCCGCGGGAGCGCATGGTCTTCTGGGATTCGCGAGCCGAGTGGTGGAATGCCGCGAGAGCCGAGCGGCAGGTCGGCACATCCGCGTACCTGCGGAGCGTGGAGCGGCATGATCCGTCATATCCGTTCACGGACGGTTTGACCCTGACGCGTCCCGATCTGGTGGCGACGACCGCGCTCCTTCGAACCTATCTCCTCAGCAACGGCATCAACCAGTGCGACCGTCTCAGCATGGCGGCGAGCGTGGAGTGTCGGCTTCCATTCGTGGACTTCGAGCTCGTGGAACTCGTGCTGGGCCTGCGCATGGGGGTCGAGGACTGGCGCGGCACGCCGAAGCAATTGTTGATCGAGGCGACACGCGAATTGCTCCCCGCCGAGATCTTTCAGCGGCGCAAGCGCGGTTTCACGGCACCCTGGAAGCGCTGGCTCCGCGCGATCGCCGGCCGTCATGGCGAGCACCTGCTCGACGGCGAACTGGTCCGCGCAGGCCTGCTGTCAACCGCTGGCGCACAGGTGCTCCGGAATCCGATCGACGGGCTCGGGAGGCCGCGAGCGCTGTCGCTTCCCGCGATGGTCCTTGAGGAGTGGGCGCGGGGCATGGCCGAGAAGGCCCGGGCCTCGTCGGCCTTGCGACGTCAGCTGCAGTAGCTCGGGCGCACCGGGGGGCCGTCGAGCATCGCCATGTGCGCACGCCGCTGCTCCGGATCCGGAAACCGCTCGCCGACGCGACGGGCCGGCGTGCCGACCCAGATCTCGAATGGTGGTACATCGCGGTTGACGAAGGAGTTCGCCCCGATGACTGCACCGCGACCGATGCTGATCCCCTGCATGATGACCGTGCCGATGCCGATCCAGACGTCGTCGCCAATCACGGTCGGTCGCGACTCGGGGCGACCTGAAAAGATCATGGGCTTCCCGGCCACATCCATCCGATGATCCACCCCGACGATCGCCACCCGCGGCGCGAGCATCGTGTAGCGACCGATCGAGACGCCGTCATTGATCATGCAGCCTGCGCCGATGTACACATGCTCCGCCATCCGCACGTCACGCGAGATCTCGACACCCGCGACCGTGTTGATGGAGGCGGTCGGGTGCACGCCGGAGAGTCCGTACCGAAGCCGCACCCAGCGCGTCTGCACGCGGCGCAGGAGAATTCGCAGGGGACTGTCGCGGACGATTCGCCGCAGGGTGTCAAGCATGCTTGGGCCTTTCGGTGTCAGGAGAACGCAGCCAGAAGAGATCATCGGCTGGCGCACCATCGACGGCGCGCAGGATGACGCTCGCCTGGAACGCGGGGCTCCAGAAGCGATCGATCATCGCGCGGCATTGCGCTCGCGTTGACTCCGGGATCGTGGAGGAGCGGATCCATGGCTCGATGGCATCCGCGAGGCTCTTCACGTCGCCTTCCTCGAACAGGGAACCGGTCTTACCCGGGACGATCGACTCGAACTCCGGCATCTGCCTCCACGGATCCCCGTGCGAGATCACCGGAACACCGAACGCCAACGCGTGCATCGCCGTCAGCCCCACCTGTCCGGGTGCCACGCAGGCGTTGGAGGCGAGCAGGATCTCGCCGATCCGGTCCTCGTCGTAGCACGCTCCCAGGAAGCGAACCTGAAGCTGCAGCTGCGCGGCCTGGCGCGTCAGCGCGGCACGCTCGGATCCGTCACCGACCAGCACGATGTTCACCGGATGTCCTCTGTCCCGAAGCAGGGCCGCAGCGTCGAGCAGCATGTCGAGTCGACGCTGTGTCGTGAGCCGGGTCGTGCAGCTGATCACTGGCGTCCGATCATCGCCGAAGAGCTCCCGTCGCACCGCCGAGGGTCTGTCGGCGGGGATTCGTGCGAGTGACGCGTGCTGAGCGGGGACGTCGAGGCTGTTGCCGACGACATGGATGCGCTCCGGAGCGAACCCCTCGGCGATGGCGATGGTCTTCGCGAAGCGACCGTAGATCAGCAGATCGTGCGCGAGACGGTAGAAGACTCGGCGTATCCATCGCCGCGCGCCGCGTGGCGGACTGGTCCATCCGTGCGTCCAGAAGAGGACCCGTTTGCCCGTCAATCGCGCGAGAATGGCGGCCGGCCAAGTGGCCAAGTAGTGCGGATTGCCAAGAAAGATCAAGGTCGTCCAACGCGGGGAGAGCGCCGTGCGCAGAATGCCGTGTTGCCACATCGTCGGTCCGATGAGTCGCGTGCAGCGAGTCCGGATTCGGCTGATGGACGGGTCAAGGTCCGCCGGCTTGATGTCCGATCCGAAGTCGCGGTCGTCGCCCACGAAGTGCCAGGCGTGGCGAGTGTCCTTGGCGAGCTGCTCCACGACGGCCCGTCGGTAGTGGGCGAAGAAGTGATAGATCACCGCGATCTGCGGGATGGAGCGACCCATGATCTTGATGGTAACGCGGTGTCTGGCTGACGGTTCGGATTTGCGCACGCTACGATCAACCGGCCTCGACTTCGCGATTCCCATGCCTCGCCCACGAGCCGCAGTGATCTTCCATTTCTTCGCGCATTACCGCAGGCCCGTGGTCGAGGCCCTGTCGCGGAGCCGTCGTGCGGACTTCACGTTCATCGGCGACGATCACGAGTACCTCCACTCGATCGAGCCGATGCAGTTCGACGAATCGATCCGGTTCATCTGTGCGCCCGCCCACCATCTCTTCGGTCCGTTCATGTGGCAATGGGGCGCGATCCGCTGGGCTGCGTCGCGACGATTTGACACCATCATCATGCATGCGGTCCCGCACTGGCCCTGCACGTGGGTGGGGGCGATCGTCGCCCGGCTGCTGGGAAAGAGGGTGCTGTTCTGGGGCCACGGGTACCTCGCTCGGCCTCGAGGACTCAAGGGTCTCGTGCGGCGCGCGTTCTACGCGATTCCTCACGAGCACCTGTTCTACGGCAATCTCTCGAAGGCGTATGCCCTGGAGCTTGGCTGGCCACCGGAGCGTCTGCACGTCATCTACAACAGCATGGACGCGAGCAAGCAACGCATCATTCGGGCGTCGTGGACCCACGAGGATCGCGATCGGCTGCGTTCCTCCCTGTTCGGCATCGCGGACGGACCGGTGATCGGTTGCACGACCCGACTCATTCCGATGCGTCGACTTCATGAACTGATCGAGGCTGCGGCCGTGCTTCGGAGTCGGGGGACATCGGCACGGCTCCTGATCGTCGGAGACGGGCCCGAGCGACAGCGCCTCGAGCGACTTTCGGAGCGTCTGGCGGTGCCTGTGCGCTTCGAGGGAGCCTGCTATGACGAGACCCGACTCGGCCAGCTCATCATGAGCTGTGACGTGACTGTATCCCCCGGCAAGACCGGATTGACGGCCATCCACAGTCTGGGCTACGGGGTTCCCGTGGTCTCCCATGAGGACCCGGACGATCAGGGACCGGAGTGGGAGGCGATCGTTCCTGGACGCACGGGCGCCCTGTTCGAGCCAGGAAACATCGAGTCGCTGGCCGCGGCGATCGAACCCTGGATCCGTCCTTCCGAGTCGGCGGACGCCGTGCGCGAGGCCTGCATCGGAATCGTCGAGCGGCTCTGGAATCCAGCGCATCAGTCCCGCGCGATCGAGGAGGCCGTGTGCGGCCGGCCGGCCAACGATCTGCTTCACTCGGAGCCGTCCCATGTCGACTGACACGGGACGGCCGGAGGCGACCGGGACCCGCGTCTCCTTCGCGGGCGTAGCGGCCAAGGGATCGCTCATCAATTCGACGCAATGGCTCATCAACAAGGGCGCCACCGCGATCGCGATGCTGATCGTGGCCCGCTTCCTCGAGCCCGAGGACTACGGTGTCGCGAACCAGGCCATCGCGATCATGAGCTTCATGGTGTTCTTCTTTCCGTTGACCATGGGGGATGTGCTGATCTCGCACCATCGCCAGTTCGACGAGCTTGCCCCCACCGCTGGAAGGCTGGCTGTCGGATTCGGGATCTTCACGAGCCTTTCCGTCTTCGCGCTCATCCCGGTGTTTCTTTCGGTCTACCCGGACTGGCCGCCGTTCTGGTTCGGTCTTCTGCTCGCGATCGCGGCATGCCGCCCCGCGCTCGATGCGCTGCTCATGATGCCGCTCACCCGACTTCGCATCGAGCTGAAGTACGGACGCATCGCGATCGTGGACGGACTCGTGCAGATCGGCGCCACCGTCGCGTCCCTCGGCATGGCCGTCGTGGGATGGCGCGGTGTCTCTCTCGTCGCTCCGCAGATTCTCGGGAGCCTCGGTCGGGTGCTCTGCTATCGGAGAACCGTTCCGGTCGCGATGGGTGGCTCCTTCGATCGTGGTGCCGCGAGACGGTTGCTCGGCGCCTACCTGCCTGCGGCGAGCGCCCAGTACCTGCACAACATCCTCGTCATGCTGGAGCTGCTCGTGCTCGGATTGGCGGCGGGCGATTACCAGACAGGCCTGTTCGCGTTCGCCTTTCAAGTGGCGGCACAGGCGAACACGGTGGTCGCCTACCAGCTTGGTGTCGTGCTCCAGCCGATCCTCGGGCATCTGCAGGATGATCGAGCTCGTCAGGTCGCAGGCTTCTTTCGGGTCCAGCGGGTGCTCGGGATGATCTGTGTGCCGATCTCGCTGCTACAGGCCGTCATCGCGGAACCGCTCTTCCGGATCGCCTTTCCCGAACGTTTCAGCCCGGCCGTGCCGGTCTTTCAGGTGATCAGTCTCGCGCAGGCCGTCTACTTCGCGACCGGTCCGAGCATGTCATGCCTTCGTGCGCAACGGCGCTTCGGCACGTTCCTCGCGTGGCAGTCGATCCAGTTTCTGGTGTCGGTGCCCATCTACCTGCTGGCCGCCGACCGGGGCGGTGCGCTGGGCGTCTCGATCGCGAGCGCCCTCGTCTGGAGTGCAAGCGCGCCCATTGCCGTCTGGCTCTGCGCGCGCGTGACGCCCGGTCCACATCTTCGAGAGACGGCTCTGGTCTTCCTCAAGCCATGGCTCGCGGGCGCCCCGGTGTTCTATGGTGCGTGGCTCCTGATCGGAGATCTTGGAACACGCGGACCACTCGGGGACTGGGGGGCGGTGTGCCTCGTCGGTCCCGGCGCAGCACTGATCACCATGGGGGCACTCGCGCTGTTCGATCGGGACATGCGTCGGATCGCCGTGAAGGTTGGCACCTTCATCCGCGATCGTGCTATGAGGAGCCGTCGAGCCCCGATGTCCTGACCATGCGTGAGTCCGAGAGTCGGTCCGTTCGGCACGCACCGTGGTATCCTCGACGCTCGGGTAGTTTGATCTCATGTTCAAGGGCTGAACGCCCGAAAAGCTGGCGAATTCGGAAAGCACCCAGCAAGGTACCCCGCGCATGTTCAAGGACAAGACACTTCTCGTCACCGGCGGCACCGGCTCCTTCGGCAATGCCGTCATGCGGCGATTCCTCGCGAGCGACATTGGTGAGATCCGCATTTTCAGCCGCGACGAGAAGAAGCAGGACGACTGCCGGAAGCGATACGCCAGCCCAAAACTGAAGTTCTACATCGGCGACGTGCGCGACTACGGCAGCGTGATGAACGCCATGCGCGGCGTAGACTTCGTGTTCACCGCCGCGGCTCTGAAGCAGGTGCCCTCGTGCGAGTTCTTCCCGCTCGAGGCGGTGAAGACCAACGTGCTGGGAACCGAGAACGTGCTGGAAGCCGCCGTGAACTGCGGCGTGAAGCGTGTGGTCTGCCTGAGTACCGACAAGGCCGTCTACCCGATCAACGCCATGGGCATCTCCAAGGCCATGATGGAGAAGGTCATGATCGCGAAGTCGCGGACCATGGAGGGCACGGGCATGGTCGCCTGCGGCACCCGGTACGGCAACGTGATGGCCTCGCGCGGCTCGGTGATCCCGCTGTTCGTGAGTCAGGTCCTGGCCGGCAATCCCATCACCGTCACTGATCCGGACATGACCCGGTTCATGATGACGCTGGAGGACGCCGTCGAGCTGGTCCTCTACGCGTTCGAACACGGCAACAACGGCGAGATCTTCGTCCAGAAAGCGCCCGCCGCCACGATCGCCACGCTGGCGAGGGCGATTCTTGAGCTGCTCGGCAAGCCGAACCACCCGATCAAGATGATCGGCACCCGTCACGGCGAGAAGGTCTACGAGACGCTGCTCAGCCGCGAGGAGATGCTCGCGAGCGAGGATCTGGGTGGCTACTTCCGCGTGCGTCCGGACATGCGCGACCTGAACTACGGCAAGTTCTTCGAGGAAGGCGAGGCAAAGCTCTCGAAGGTCGAGGACTACAACTCGCACAACACCACGCGCTTGGACGTCGAGGGCACGAAGAAGCTGCTCATGAAGCTCGAGTTCATGCGCGATCTCGTGGCGGGCAAGACACCCCAGCCGGTGGACTGACCTTCGATGCGCGCGCTCGTCACCGGCAGCGAGGGCTTCATCGGCCAGAATCTTTGCGTGCGCCTGCGTGAGCGCGCGGGTACCGAGATCATCCCGTTCGATCGGGGCACGAGCGACGAGGCGCTTCGTGAAGGCGTGGCACGCTGCGACGTGGTGTTCCACCTTGCGGGCGTGAACCGGCCGCAGGATCCCGCCGAGTTCATGGTGGGCAATCGCGACTTCACCGCGTGTCTGGCCGCGATGGTCGCGGCGCGCGGCGGGGGTGTGCCGGTCATCGTCTCCTCCTCCACGCAAGCCGAGCGCGACAATCCGTACGGACACAGCAAGCGTGCGGGCGAGGACGCGCTGCTGTCGACGGTGCCCGATGCCCAGGACTCCGTGCACGTGTTCCGGCTCCCCAACGTGTTCGGCAAGTGGAGCCGCCCGAACTACAACTCCGCCGTCGCGACGTTCTGTCACAACATCGCCCGCGGACTTCCCATCAACATCCATGATCCTGCGGCGCCGGTCAGCCTGGTGTACGTGGATGACGTGGTCGACGCCTTCCTGGCGATCCTGGACGCGCATGGGCGTGGCGAGCGGCTGCCAGGCGGGCCCTATCGCACGGTGCAGCCCGTGTACGCCACGACCGTCGGGGAGATGGCGGGGCACATCCGCCGCTTCCACGACATCCGGCGCCAGCTCGGCATCGATCCGGTCGGGACGGGATTCCTTCGCGCCCTGTACGCGACGTACCTGAGCTTCCTGCCGAAGGAGGACTTCGCGTACCCCATCACGAAGCACGTGGATCCGCGGGGGGCCTTCGCCGAAATGCTTCGTACCGGGGATTCAGGGCAGTTCTCGTTCTTCACCGCACACCCGGGCATCACGCGCGGCGGCCACTATCACCACACGAAGAACGAGAAGTTCTTGGTGGTCGGCGGCAAGGCGCGCTTCGGTTTCCGCCATGTGGTCACCGGCGAGAGCTTCTCGCTGGAGACCTCCGGCGAGGCTCCGCAGGTGGTGGACACGGTGCCAGGCTGGGCCCACGACATCACGAACATCGGCGAGACCGAGCTCGTTGTACTGTTGTGGGCCAACGAGCTCTTCGATCGCGAGCGTCCCGACACGATTACCCACAAGGTCTGACATGACGAAACTCAAGGTCACCACCGTTGTCGGAACCCGCCCCGAGATCATCCGCCTCTCGCGCGTGATGGCGAAGCTCGATCTGTACTGCGAGCACGTGATCATCCACACGGGCCAGAACTACGACTACGAGCTCAACCAGATCTTCTTCGAGGATCTGGGCATCCGGAAGCCCGACCACTTCCTGGAGGCCGCTGGTGCCACGGGCGCCGAGACCATCGGGAAGGTGATCATCGCGGTGGACCAGGTACTGGCGAAGGTGAAGCCCGACGCGCTGCTGGTGCTCGGAGACACCAACAGCTGCCTTGCGGTCATCCCGGCGAAGCGAAGCAAGATCCCCGTGTTCCACATGGAGGCGGGCAACCGCTGCTTCGACCAGCGCGTGCCCGAGGAGATCAACCGTCGCATCGTGGATCATGCGGCCGACATCAACCTGACCTACAGCTCGATCGCGCGCGAGTACCTGCTGGCGGAGGGGCTGCCTGCGGACATGGTGATCAAGACCGGCAGCCCCCTGTACGAGGTGCTGCACCACTATCGCCCGAAGATCGATGCGTCCGACGTGCTGCGGCGGCTTGGCCTGAAGCGCGAGGGCTACTTCATGGTGAGTGCGCACCGCGAGGAGAACGTGGATGGCGACAAAAGCTTCGCCCGACTCGTCCACACCCTGAACACCGTGGCCGAGACATTCGGCCTGCCCGTGATCGTCTCCACCCATCCGCGTACGCAGAAGCGCGTCGACGCCACGGGAAGCACGTTTCATGCAGGGGTGCGTCTCCTGAAGCCGCTTGGCTTCACCGACTACGTGCACCTGCAGATGCACGCGCGCGCGGTGCTGTCCGACAGCGGCACCATCAACGAGGAGTCCTCGATCCTGAACTTCCCCGCGCTGAACATCCGCGAGGCGCATGAGCGCCCGGAAGGCATGGAGGAGGCGGCGGTGATGATGGTGGGCCTCGACGCGGAGCGCGTGCTACAGGGCCTGCACATCCTCGCGGATCAGGCGCGCGGTGAGCGCCGTCAGCTCCGACTCGTCGAGGACTATTCCATGCCCAACGTCTCCGACAAGGTCGTCCGGATCATCCACAGTTACACCGACTACGTGAATCGGGTGGTCTGGCGGAAGGCCGCCCGCTGATCCGACGGGCCCCGCCGCATGCGCCTCGCCATCGTCGCCGACACGTATCCGCCGCTCCGCATCTCGGGTGCGGTGCAGATGCGCGACCTGGTGCGTGAGTTCGTGGAGCAGGGTCATGAGCCGACGGTGATCGTGCCGAATGCCGCGCTCGAGGAGCCCTGGAGGATCGAGCGCGACGGCAACATCACCGTGCTGCGCGTGCGCACGCCGCGCACCAAGGACATCGACTACATCCGGCGCACGATCAACGAGATGCGGCTGCCCCATGTGCTGCTGCGCGCGCTGCGACAGAGCGGACTTGGACGCGAGGGCTGGGACGGCGTGGTGTGGTATTCGCCGACCATCTTCCTCGGCCCGATCGTGAAGGTGCTCCGGCGCGAGAGCCGCTGTCGCAGCTACCTGATCCTGCGTGACATCTTCCCAGAGTGGGCCGTGGACATGGGCCTCATGCGCCGCGGTCTGGCGTACCGGTTCTTCAAGTGGATCGAGCGGGGTCAGTACGCGGTGGCCGACACGATCGGTGTGCAGACGCCGGCGAACATGCCCTACCTCGAGGGCTGGGCACGGCGCACCGGCCGAAGGCTCGAAGTGCTGCAGAACTGGCTGCGACCGGCGACCAACGAGGGATGCCGAATCGACCTGTCGCAGACAGCGCTCGTAGGTCGCAAGGTCTTCGTCTACGCGGGCAACATGGGTGTGGCCCAGGGTATGGACGACTTCGTGGAACTCGCCGAGCGCCTGCGCGCGCGCGAGGATGTGGGATTCCTGTTCGTCGGCCGAGGCAGCGACGCGGCACGATTCGCGGCGATGGTCGAGTCGAAGCGTCTCGACAACGTCCTGTTCCACGACGAGATCGAGCCGAAGGAGATCCCGGGTCTCCTGGCGCAGTGCCACGTGGGCATCGTCGCGCTGGACGTCCGCCACAAGTCGCACAACATTCCGGGCAAGTTCCTGACCTACATGCAGGCGGGCATTCCGGTGCTTGCACGCATCAATCCGGGCAACGACCTGGAACGGCTGATCAACGACGAGCGGGTCGGTCGGGTCTGCACGGGCGGCGACGCGGACATGCTGTGCAGGCTCGCTGAGGATCTGCTCTCGAATCCCGCCGAGATGGAGGCGGTGCGCGCGCGTGGGCGGGACCTCTCCGATCGGCTCTTTTCCTCCACGGCGGCCGTGCGCCAGATCGTGAAGGCCCTGCAACCCGACGAAAGCGTCGCACCGCGGTCGCTGCGGGTGCTGATGGTGAATCAGGTCTTCTGGCCCGACGTGGCCGCCACGGCACAGCATGGCCATGATCTCGCGCGCTATCTGGTGCAGCGGGGTGATTCCGTCATGGCACTTGCCTCGCGAAGCATCTACGGCGAGTCCGGCGTCACGCTTCCGTCCGAGGATCTTGTGGACGGGATCCGCATCGTGCGCGTTGCGCACAGCGCGTTCGGCAAGCGCCGGATCGCCGGGCGCGTCTTCGATTTCGTGGCGTTCTACGCCGCCGCCGCGCTGAAGGCGTTCCGGCTGCCACGGCCCGACGCGGTGGTCTGCTTCACGACGCCGCCTTTCATCGCGGTGGTCGGTCTTCTGCTCAAGTGGATACGAGGATCGCGTTTCGCGTTCTGGGCGATGGATCTCTACCCGGAAGTGCCGGTCGCGGCGGGTCTGCTGCGTCGAGGATCGCTGCTGCACCGATTCTTCGCGGCGATCGAATCCTTCTGCATGCGCCATGCGGACGTGGTGATCGTGCTGGGTCGGTGCATGCGCGAGCGGGTCCTGGAGCGCGGCATCGATCCGAGGAAGGTGGAGATGATCCATGTCTGGAGCGACCCGAACGAGGTTCGGGACCTCGAGCGAACCAGCAATCCGCTTCGGACCGAATGGGCGATCGGTGACCGCTTCGTGGTGGAGTACTCCGGCAACTTCGGCATCGGACACGACAACGCCACCCTGTTCGAGGCCATGCGCATGCTGTCGTCCGAGGACGCCCTTCGCTGGGTGGTGGTCGGTGGCGGCACCAAGAAGGCGGAGCTCGAGAGCTTCGTCCAGACCCAGCACATCCAGAACGCGGTCCTGCAGCCGTATCAGCCGCGTGGGCGTTTGGGCGAACTGCTCGCGCTCGGTGACGTGCATCTGGTCACGATGGCCAACGAGTTCGCCGGTCTGATGGTGCCGAGCAAGTTCTACGGCGTGCTGGCGGCGGGCCGACCGCTGATCTTCATCGGTCCCCGAACGAGCGAGGTCGCTCGAGTGGTTGTGGACGAGGGATGCGGCGTGGTCGTCGAGCCGGGGGATGGACGTGGGCTCTCCGACGCCGTGCAGTCGCTCCGCCAGGATCCGGAGCGAGCCAGGCAGATGGGCAATCGCGGGCGCCGCGTGCTGGTCGAGCGCTATGACACGCAGCGCGCCTGCGCGGCGTGGCACGCCCTGCTGCATCGCATCGTCGAGGTGCACGCGTGACCCGACGCCCGGGATCGAGTCGATCCGGGCCGTGCGCGGACGCCATGGAGGCGATCCGTGGCTGCTGACCTGCCGATCACGGTCGTCATTCCTGTGCGCAACGAGGAACGCGGGCTGGCCACATGTCTCGCGCGACTGTCACGGTTCACGCGCGTGGTGGTGGTGGACTCCGGCTCCACGGACCGCACCTGCGACATCGCACGCGCCCACGGTGCGGACGTGATCCAGTTCAGCTGGAACGGGCGCTTCCCGAAGAAGCGCAACTGGTTCCTGCGCGAGCATCGCCCCGCGACGCCGTGGGTGCTGTTCCTGGACGCCGATGAAATCGTGGATGACGCGTTCTGTGACGAACTCGCGGCCATGCTTCCCGGCACCCCGCATGCGGGGTTCTGGCTCACCTACGACAACTGGTTCATGGGCCAAAGGCTTCGGCATGGAACACCCAACCGAAAGTTGGCGCTGTTCCGCGTGGGCTCGGGCGAATATGAGCGCATCGATGAGGACCACTGGAGCGAACTCGACATGGAGATCCACGAGCATCCGGTGCTCGCGGGATCGATTGGCGAGATCCGCACGCGCATCGATCACCGGGACGACCGCGGCTTGGACCACTGGCAGCGTCGCCACGAGGCTTACGCGCAGTGGGAGGCGCGCCGCGTGATCCTGTTGCGAGGGACCGGCATGCAGGACCTGACCGAACGGCAGCGCACCAAGTACCGACTGCTGGGTGCGTGGTGGCTGCCGGCCGCCTACTTTCTGGACGGCTACGTCCGGCGGCTCGGTCTCCTCGATGGGCGCGCGGGTTTTTGGCATGCCTGGATGAAGGCCACGTATTTCAGGCGCATCGGACAGCTGATCCGGGCGTCCTGAAGCCGTTGGCGCTTCGTGCGGACTTGCGGCATTCTTTGGAGCGCCATGCCCTCCCAGATCGACTCCCTCCAGCACCTGAAGAATCGCGCCATCGACCTGCTGGTGGAGTTCGGGCCCAACGCACTGAGCGCGATCGTGGTGTTCGTGATCGGCCTTTTCGTGTCGCGCGCCATCGCGCGCGCCGTTGAGCGCGGGATCGCGCGCGTGGAGATGGAGCCGCCGCTACGCCTGCTGCTGCTGCGTATTGTGCGCCTCGCCGTGATGGCGATCTTCGTGATCATGGCGCTGCAGAACCTCGGCGTGGAGCTGCTGCCGCTCATCGCTGGCCTCGGTGTGGCGGGCGCGGGTGTGGCGCTCGCGTTGCAGGGTGTGCTGGGCAACGCGGTGGCTGGGCTCACCATCATTCTCACGCGACCGTTCCGGGTGGGCGAGTACATCGACATCCACAACGAGGAGGGGCGCGTCGAGGCGATCACCCTGTTCAGCACGATGCTGAGTCACCCCGACCGGTCCATCGTGATCATTCCCAACCGCAAGATCGTCGGCGAGATTCTGCACAATTACGGCACGCTGCGTCAGCTGAATCTGAGCGTGGGCGTGGCCCACGACACCGACATTGGGCACGCTCTCCGCGTGATCGACGAGGTGCTGGGCTCCAATCCGCGAATCATGAGGGATCCAGCGCCGGTCGTGCGCGTGACGAATCTGGGCGACGCATCAGTGACCATCGCGGTATGTCCATGGACGCAAGTCGCCGAGGCGGGCGTTGCCAGCTCGGAGGTGTTGCGCGCGATCCTCGAGCAGTTTCGCACGGCGAGCGTCAAGATTCTCCTCCCGCAGCGAGAGGTCCGGATGCTCAAGCCCATGCAGCGCTGAGCGATCGACTGGCGATGCCGCCTCGTATGCTCCCGGCGCATGCCGATGGTCCGTATCCATGACACCCTCTCGGGCCACGACGTTGGGTTGCACCCCTTGGCTGGCCCGAACGGTCCCGTCACCTTCTATAGCTGCGGTCCGACGGTCTACGACGACGCGCACATCGGCAACTTCCGCAGCTTCCTGAACGCGGACATCCTTCGGCGCGCGATCGAGCTGACAGGCGTTGCGGTGCGTCATGTGATGAACATCACCGACGTGGGTCACATGACCGACGATGCACAGGCTGATGGCGGCGGCGAGGACAAGATGGCTGTGGCGGGCCGCCGCCTGGCCGAGGCGAAGAAGTCCGGCACGCTCCCGGCCGGCGCCACGATCGATCCAAATGATCCGCTCGCGATCGCCGACTTCTACGCCACACGGTTTCTCGAGGACGCGCGCCTGCTTGGTCTGAAGGTGGCCATCGAGGCCGAGCGCGATCCGGCGCTGATGCCGCGTCCCACGCGATGGGTGCCGCAGATGATCGCGATGGTGCAGGGACTGGTGGACCGCGGTCACGCCTACGTGGCGCGGGATGGCGTCGTGTACTTCGATGTCCGCAGCTTTCCCGACTACGGCAAGCTCAGTGGCAACACGCTCGACGCGCTCCGCGAGGGCGAGGGCGGCCGCGTCAGCGCGGAAAACCAGGCCTCCAAGCGTCACCCCGCCGACTTCATGCTGTGGAAGCCTGACGCGAAGCACCTGATGAAGTGGGATTCGCCATGGGGCGCGGGCTACCCGGGCTGGCATCTCGAGTGCAGCGCGATGGCCGCGGGCCTGCTTGGCGAGCAGATCGACCTGCACTCAGGCGGCGAGGACAACATCTTCCCGCACCATGAGTGCGAGATCGCCCAGAGCCGCTGCTGCTTCGGCAAGCCCACCTTCGCGCGCCTGTGGTTCCACACGCGCCATCTGGTCGTCGAGGGTCAGAAGATGTCCAAGAGCAAGGGCAATTTCTTCACCGCGCGCGACCTGTTCGCCAAGGGCGTCACGCCGGCGGCGCTGCGACTGGAACTCGTGCGCACGCACTATCGCACCAACTCGAACTTCACGCTGCAGGGCTTGACCGATTGCCAGCGCATGATCGATCGCTGGAGCCGTCACGCCGAGGCGCTGGAAGCTTCGATCGCGGCGCTGCGGACCTCAGGAAACGTCGCGCTGGCCGTACGCCACGCAGCCGCCACGCCGGGCCCGCTCGAGTCGGCCCTTGCTTCGTTCACCGAAGCGCTGTGCGACGACCTGAACGTGGCGCGCGCGATCGCAGCACTGAACGAGGCGCTCGGCCAGGATCATTTGAACGCCTGCCCGGCTCGCGAGTTGAAGGCGCTGCGCCGCATGGACTCGGTGCTCGACGTGCTTGACCGCAACCGTCCGGTGGCCTCGAAGGCCGCAGACGATCTGGAAGCGCAGGTGAACGCGCTGTTGGCGCGCCGCACCGCCGCCCGCGCGGCGAAGGACTGGGCCGCCAGCGATCAGGTCCGCGATGAACTGGCTGCGCTTGGTGTGCAGGTGAAGGACGGCCCGACTGGCACCATCTGGTCGCGCGTGGTCCGTTGAGCCCAGCGCCTCGCTGAGCCCGAATCGACGGATGCATGCCCGAGCGACTGGATGAACACTTCCAAATGAAAGGGGCCCGGATGTCCGTCGACATCCGGGGCCCTCATGTTTGGACACCCGGGGTTCCCGCCCAAGGCGCTTCCTTGGAGGTTCGTGAAATCAGGCCTTGCGGCGGCGGCTCATCACGCCTGCGAGGACGAGCAGCGCGGCGGCGCCCGGAGCGGGCACGGCGTAGCGACCCGCCAGCGTACCGGTGGGGACAATGCCGGTGCCAAGCTGCAGAATGCCGGCGGCGGTGCCAGCCGACGCCTCGATGGCAGCCCTCAAGCTCTCGTTGGCGCTGAAGGCGTAGACGAAGGTGAACGCTTCGGCAGCCGGGACCATGTTGTTGGTCACGGTGTTGCTGGAGTTCAGTTCGAAGGTGACCACCCCCATGCCAAAGTTCGGTGCAACTGAGAACGTCTTGGCCGAGCCCTTCGCCTCGAACTTGATGACGCTGGAGCTGTCCATGGCCTTGAAAGACCAGCTGTTGAGCACGAACGAGCTCGAGGAGCCCGCATCATCGATCGTGCTGCAGTCGATGGTCATAACCATCGTGTAGCCGAGCAGGCTCGCCCAGCCGTCGGAGCCGGTGGTGCTGGAGGCGGTCATGGTGAGGACGCCAGCGCTGGCAGCTCCGGAGAGCGAGGCGGCGAGAACCGTAGTGGTGCTGAACTTCATGTCTTTTCCCTCTCTGAACAGGATGGTTGGGTGCAAGGAAAGTGAAAACTCAGAACTCGGGTGTCGGAAGGCGACAGGGCCACGCGGGCTCTGGCGTCTTGAAACGATTTGTCTAGATCCCTCAGGAAGCGAGAATGTCAGGCAGGCAGGAAAGTGTCGTGTGAGCGGCTGTTGCGAGGCACCAAGTGTTGTGACCTCTTACGAACCGTTCGAGTGACTGTTGAGGTAGGAAAGTGACAGTGCCCTGAGCGCGAATGACAGCGCTCAGCCTGGCCAGTGCAGGGCGTTGGGAACGCACAACACGGAGCCAAGAACTCAGACCCTCGGAACGTTGGGATGTATGGATTCCCTCGGTTCCCTCCCAGACCTCGGATCTTCCTCAGATCCGACCTTCGAGATTCGCGCTGTCGTAAGTGACAGCAGCCTTTTCTGAATCTCGAATTGCGCTCAACCTAGCCCCGATCCGAGATGAGGCAAATTCTTTTCCGCAAAAGGTTTGCTTCGATGGATCCAAATGCCGGTTCGGTGCGGCGAGCGGGAGAAAAAATGGGATCGTGCGACCAGGCTCGCACGGTCATTCCATGGCCAAAAGGCACCTTTTCTGAGGCCAACCCGTACAGTACCCGCTCATGGGGAACGCCTCCAAAATTCCGATGATCGGGCTGGTCGGAGGGGTCGGAAGTGGCAAGAGCAGTGTGGCGTCGGCTCTGCTGTCACTCGGCTGTACCGTGGCGGATTCCGACGCGCAGGTTCGGAAGCTTTGCGAACTGCCCGAGATTCGAGCGCAACTCCAGACCTGGTGGGGCCCGGGCGTGGTCAACGACGCCGGCCAGATCGACCGTGCCGCCGTGGCGGCGGTCGTGTTTCGGGATCCGGCCGAGCGGAAGCGGTTGGAGGCGTTGATCCACCCGAAGGTCGAGGCCGCTCGCCGGGCACTCTTCGCGGCGGCACCGCCCGGAACCCGAGCGTTCGTGATCGATGCGCCGCTCCTGCTTGAGGCGGGTCTGGCTGGCGAATGCTCTCAAATCTGGTTCGTCGACGCCCCCGAAACGGCGCGCCGGGCGCGCGTCATGGCGGACCGCGGCTGGTCCGCCGAGGAGTTGGACCGCCGTGAGGCCGCCCAGTGGTCACTTGACCGCAAGCGCGCCGCGGCACATCATGTCATTCGCAACGACGGCGATCCGGCGTCGTTGCGCGACCAAGTCCTGCAGGCTCTCGGAAATCTTCCGAAGACCCGGTAGGACGCTCGCAGGGCAGGGCTCATCAGGCTCGCCTTCCGGCTCCAGCCATATGTCCAGTCTGCCGGACCCCGCGCGGGGCCCGGGCACAAGGACTTTCCCAAAGGTGGTCGGCATTCCGCCGCCCCACACGCACAGAGATCCAGAATCATGAGCAAGCGTCGTCGTCGTCGGAAGGGTGGTGGAGGTGGTGGTCCGGGTGGTCCGGGTGGCGGGCATCACCATCACGTGCAGGTTGTGAACCTCATGCCAGGCAGCGTTCCGACCGACGAGCAGCTGGAGATGGACCTGAAGGCGCTCGAGGAGGCCGCCGGCGGCAAGCTCAAGCCCGCCAAGAAGGAGGACCTTGACCTCGCCGGTCTTCAGAAGGTGAACGGCGACGAGCTCATGAAGGTCGCGCGCAAGGAAGGCATCGAGGGTGAGGCCGGGCTGTCGAAGCAGCGCCTGGTCTTCGAGATCCTCAAGCACCGTGCGCAGAAGCACGGCCTGATGCAGGTGACGGGCACCCTCGACACCATGCCCGATGGCTGCGGCTTCCTGCGCAGCAGCGAGTACAGCTACCTGGCGAGCCCCGATGACATCTACGTGAGCCCAGCGTTCATCAAGCGCCTCGGTCTGCGCAAGGGTCAGGTGGTGACCGGTCTGGCGCGTCCGCCGAAGGACACCGAGATCTTCTTCTCGCTGCTTCGTGTGGACGAGGTGAACGGCGAGAACCCGAAGAAGCTGCAGGACCTGCCGACCTTCGAGGCCCTGACGCCGCTGCACCCGAACAAGCGCATCCACCTCGAGATGCTCGACACGCCCGCCAAGCTCGAGACGCGCATCATCGACATGGTCACGCCGCTCGGCTTCGGCCAGCGCGCGCTCATCGTGGCGCCGCCGCGCACCGGCAAGACGGTCATCCTGCAGCAGATCACGAACGCGATCTGCAAGAACCACCCCGACGTGCATGTGATCGTGCTGCTCATCGACGAGCGCCCCGAGGAAGTGACCGACTTCCGCCGCAACACGCCCGAGCGCGTGGAGGTGGTGGCGAGCACCTTCGACGAGGAGGCCACGCGGCACATCCAGGTGTCCGAGATGGTCATGGAGAAGGCGCGCCGCATGGTCGAGTTCGGCCAGCACGTGGTGATCCTGCTCGACTCGATCACGCGCCTGGCGCGTGGATACAACAATGGCATGGCGGGCAGCGGCAAGATCGGCTCGGGTGGTGTGGACAACGCCGCGCTGATCAAGCCGAAGAAGTTCTTCGGCAGCGCCCGCAACATCGAGCACGGCGGAAGCCTGACGATCCTGGGCACAGCGCTGGTCGACACCGGAAGCCGCGCCGACGAGGTGATCTTCGAGGAGTTCAAGGGCACCGGCAACGCCGAGCTGCACCTCGACCGCAAGCTCGTGGAGAAGCGCATCTATCCCGCGATCGACGTGGCCGCCAGCGGCACGCGCCGCGAGGAGCTGCTGCTCGACCCGAAGGAGCACGAGCTGATCGTGCGCCTGCGCAAGGTGGTCAGTGACATGAACGTGGTCGAGGCCATGGAGCTCATGAAGAGCCGTGTGAGCAAGACCAAGAGCAACGCCGAGTTCCTGATGACCATGAACATGGGCTGATCCGGGATCCCGCCCCGTGCGGGCCTCGAACCCATCGATGGGCGCGCACCGCCCAGGAGACGCTGATGCGCAATCGCCGAGGTTTCACGATCGTCGAACTGCTCGTGGTCATCGGGATCATCGGGATCCTGATGGCGCTGCTGCTGCCAGCCCTGACCACCGTGCGTGGCGCGGCCGACATGTCGAAGAGCCAGAACAACATGCGGCAGACCTTCATGCTGATGCGCGACTACGCGTCGGCCAACCGCGACACGATCGTGCCAAGCCTGTTCGATCGCACCGATGCCACGGCCAACCCCGCACCCGGCAAGGTGCGGACGGACATGAACGGAACCGCCTTCGCGGGCCTGGGCCGCAAGAGCATGGGCACGTGGGCCGACATCCTCTGGACACAGGCGGGTTTCGGTCCGCTCACCTTCGCCAACGCGGGAACCAACGTGGTCGCTTTCCGGACCGAATCGCCGGACACGCGCTTCTACAGCCAGCAGCCAGGATTCGATCGCAACCCGTTCCGTGCGGCGGTGCCGGCGAATGCGACGTGGAAGACGGGCGTGCAGGTCAGCGCCGATCCCAAGATCAACGCGAACGACTTCGGTTCGCTGTTCACCAGCGACATCGAGCCGGGTCTCTTCGCGGCGAACAACTTCTTCGACAGCCGTGTCACGGCGGACCGCGCGAAGACGAACCACCCGTACGACGCGCGTCCCGAGCTCAGCAACGCCTCGGGCACCTACTTCAACTTCGGTCAGATCGTCGCGCCGGATCTGAGCCTGTATCTGATCGACAGTCGCGCGGCGGAGACGATCGATCCGGTGGACACGGGAACACCCGCTCCCTTCACGGTGCCGGAGGCGGGTGACAACACCGGGCAGGTCGCGTTCCGCTACAACGGGGACTCGTGCTGCATGCTGCTGCTCGACGGCCAGGTGCGCAACGAGGCGAAGTTCATGAACCTGACCGAACTGGAGGGGTTCGCCAACATCCGAGACGCCGTCACGGGGGCGCGCACCTACGAGTCCGACCCCGAGAAGATGTCCTTCACGGGTCGCGGGGTGCGCCTGCGGCACCTGGATCTGCGCTGAAACCCCGATTTTGACCCGTGGGGCGGGGGCGCAGGTCCGGTGAAAACCGCCATCAGGCGGTCCCTCCCCCTTGACCGAATCGGGGCTCCCGGTACCATTTGTGACTCACCGCCCGATTCAACGGGCGGTTTTTCTTCGGTCTGTCGCCACCGTAGCTCAGTGGTAGAGCACACCCTTGGTAAGGGTGAGGTCGAGGGTTCAATCCCCTTCGGTGGCTTCGGCGCGCGCCGGCGGTCGGCACGCGCCAGCCGAGCCTCCCGTCGGGCACGTCGACGGGGATCGCCACAGGCGATCCGCGGACGTCCCGGCGTCACTCTCAGGAGCAACAGCACCATGGCAAAGGAAACCTTCGTTCGTACCAAGCCGCACGTCAACGTGGGCACCATCGGCCACGTCGACCACGGCAAGACCACTCTCACCGCCGCGATCACCGCGGTGCAGGCCGCTCGTGGCTTCGGCAAGGCCGTCGCCTACGACCAAGTCGCAAAGGCCAGCGAGAGCGAGGGTCGTCGTGACCCCACCAAGATCGTGACCATCGCGACCAGCCACGTGGAATACGAGACCGCGAAGCGCCACTACGCGCACGTGGACTGCCCGGGCCACGCGGACTACGTGAAGAACATGATCACCGGCGCCGCCCAGATGGACGGCGCGATCCTGGTGGTCAGCGCGGCCGACGGCCCCATGCCGCAGACCCGCGAGCACATTCTCCTGGCCCGTCAGGTCGGCGTGCCGAGCATCGTGGTCTTCCTGAACAAGTGCGACCTCGTCGACGACAAGGAACTTCTCGACCTGATCGAGATGGAGGTGCGCGAGCTCCTCACCAAGTACGGTTTCCCCGGCGACACCACCCCGATCGTGCGCGGCGCGGCCTTCCCCGCCCTGCAGGAGCCGAGCAACGCCGAGAAGAACAAGTGCATCGCGGATCTCATGGACGCGATCGACAGCCACGTTCCGGAGCCCGTCCGCGAGACGGACAAGCCCTTCCTGATGAGCGTCGAGGACGTGTTCAGCATCAAGGGCCGCGGCACCGTGGCCACCGGCCGCATCGAGCGAGGCATGGTCAAGGTCGGCGATGAAGTGGAGATCGTTGGTCTGCGTCCGCAGAGCAGCAAGTCCACCATCACCGGCGTCGAGATGTTCCAGAAGACCCTCGACCAGGGCCAGGCGGGCGACAACGTCGGCTGTCTCCTCCGTGGCGTCGAGAAGGCCGACATCGAGCGTGGCCAGGTGCTCTGCAAGCCCGGCACCATCAAGCCTCACACGCAGTTCGAGGCGCAGGTGTACGTGCTCACGAAGGACGAAGGTGGTCGCCACTCGTCGTTCTTCAGCGGCTACAAGCCCCAGTTCTACTTCCGCACGTCGGACATCACCGGCAAGATCGAGCTGATCGGCGCCGAGATGTGCATGCCGGGCGACAACGTGAACATCAAGGTCGACCTTGAGGGCAAGGGCGTGGCCATGGAGCAGGGCACCCGGTTCGCCGTCCGTGAGGGCGGCCGCACCGTGGGCTCGGGCGTCGTGACCAAGATCGTTGCGTGAATTCCGCGGCGGGTGTCCATCCCGCCGCTTGATCGAGAGGTTCCACCCGTTCCCGCTCCCGGCATCGCCGGGGGCGGGCGGGCAGGAACCAGGGCCCCGGTGGCCCGGAGAATGTCATGGCGAAGAAGTCCCTGGATCGTGAATACGTCTGGCTGCAGTGCTCGGAGACGGGCGACCTGAACTACCGAACCGAGATCCGCGTCAAGGGCGGCATCGCGGAGAAGGTGAAGGAAGGTTTCCGGAAGTTCTCCCCGCGCCTGCGCAAGCACACGCTCCACAAGATCAAGCGCAAGTGACCCCGCGGTCACTGCGCACGCTACGCCGGTAGCTCAGCTGGTAGAGCAGCGGATTCCAAATCCGCAGGTCGTGGGTTCGATCCCCCCCCGGCGTGTTCAGGCCTTGTGGCCCGCAGCCGCTTCCGTCCGCACCCCTTGGAGTCTCGCCTCGTGTCCACCGCCATCAAGAAGCTCGGCCAGGGCTACTGGACCCGCCTGATGACCGTGATCGGCTTCGGCCTTCTCGGTGTGCTGGGCGCGATCTGGCTGTGGCGGCTCTTCGAGACCGCGGATTTCGGTGTGGCTCCGGTGTATGTGGCCAGCGGCGCGGCGGTGCTGTTCATGCTGCTGGTCGGCGGTGCGCTCTGGTGGTTCGCGGGCTCCAACGCGACCTCGGTCGACTTCCTGGTCGCCACCGAAGGCGAGATGAAGAAGGTGAACTGGTCCACGAAGCGCGAGATCGTGGGCAGCACGCTGGTCGTGATCGGAATCGCGCTGACCATCTCGGTGTTCTGCTGGATCTGGGATTTCGCGTTCTCCACGCTGTTCGTGTGGATGCGCGTGCTCGACATGAGGAACTGACACATGCTTTCGAACGAAACGAACGAGAACTCCAATTCGGCTGAAACTGGCGAGGGCGCCAAGCCCAAGAACCTCGCCGTCGGCATCGCCGCTTTCCGTGGCGCCAGCACCGCCATCACCGGCGGCGTGGCCACGAGCCGCGCTCTCGAGACGCAGAGCAGCAGCAAGAACAAGGAGCAGGCCGCGCGCGCTGCGCAGGTCAGCAATCCCGCGGCCACGGTGATCGACCCGGCCGATCCCAACGCCGCCGAACTTCCGATGTATCGCGACGGCATGGACTGGTTCGTGCTGCGCGTGGCCAGCAACAAGGAGAACGCCGTGCGCGACACGCTGCTGCGCAAGGTGCAGATCGAGGCCATGCAGCACCTCGTGGGCCGCATCATGGTGCCCACCGAGAAGACCAAGACCATGAAGGCCGGCAAGCAGAAGGTCACCGAGACCAAGCTGTATCCCGGCTACGTGTTCGTGGAGATGAAGCTGGAGCCGGATGGTCGCATCCCGCAGGACGTGTTCTTCCTGATCAAGGAGACCACGGGCGTCGGCGACTTCGTCGGCACCGCGGGTCGGCCCACGCCGATGACCCCGCCCGAGGTCGAGAAGATGCTCTTCGACAGCCGCAAGCCCGAGGAGACCCCGACGGTTCGCATGGAGTTCGTCAAGGGCGACGCAGTCACCATCAAGGAAGGCCCCTTTCAGAACTACGAGGGCACCGTGGACGAGACCCTGCCCGACAAGGGCCTGGTGCGCGTGCTCGTTACCATCTTCGGGCGTCAGGCTCCGGTCGAGCTGGAGTACTGGCAGATCGCCAAGGCGGAGAAGTGACGCCACCGAACCAAGGAGGCCTCACCATGCTGCGAACCCTTCTGCGCTCTTCGATCGTCCTGCTGCTGGCCGGCTGTGCCGCCACGGCGACCTATCCGCCCACCGCCGGCAATGCGACCGTGACGGCGAACACGCCGCCGCTTCCGCAGGTGATCGCAAGCTCGCTGCGTTATGCGCAGCAGCGCGGCAACCCGAACGAACAGCTGGTCTTCAACCTGCCCCCCAACACGCTGCAGAGCGCATGGGACGAGGTGGGTCGTCGGCTGGGTGACGGCTGCCGTCCGATGACCGCCGCCGACAAGGACGCCTACACCGTGCGACAGGTGCGCATCAACGGCGGCAAGGCCGAGGTGGACATCGTCTATCCGTCGCCCGAGGGTGTGTATCAGATCATGACGGTGCACCTTGATGGCGGATTCGGTACCGACTATCGCCCCATGTACGTGCAGCGATGGCTGATCCCATCCAAGCAGCAGGCCTTCAATCCGCCTGCATCGGGTCCGTGGTCGGAGACGCCGTCTGGATCCGGCCCTGGCGAGATCGAGGATCCGACGGCGGATTCCCGGGCTGCTGCTCCCGCGGCGCCAGCGGCGAAGCACTGAGCAGGGGCTTGCGGGCCCATGCGTGCGGTGCGGGTCTTGACGGCGGCTGCGAGCGACATCAAGCTGCATCACAGCGTGTTCGCGCTTCCCTTCGCGCTTCTGGGCGCGTGTTGTGCCGCCGTGGGTCCTGAGGGCATCCCGTGGGCGGCCATGGCGGGGCCACTGGCGCTCATCGTGGGCTGCATGGTGTTCGCACGCACGGTGGCGATGCTGGCGAATCGGATCGTGGACGCGGCGATCGACGCGCGCAATCCGCGTACCGCCGGGCGGGCCATCCCCTCGGGGCGGCTCTCACGACGTGGCGCGAATATCCTTGTGGTGCTGAACGTGATCGGGTTCGAGGCGTGCACCTTCGCCTTCGCGGTCCTGTATGGCAATCCGTGGCCGCTGCTGTTGCACCTGCCGGTGCTCCTGTGGCTGGCCTTCTATCCCTTCACCAAGTGGTTCACCTGGCTCTGTCATGCGTGGCTTGGGGCAAGCCTGGCCATGAGCGTGCCGGCGGCCGCGCTTGCGATCCGTCCGGAGTCGCTGGCGCAGCCCGTGGTGTGGTGGCTTGCGGGCATGGTGATGCTCTGGGTGACGGGCTTCGACGTGATCTATGCGCTGCAGGATGTGGAGAGCGACCGTCGTGAAGGCCTGTACAGCATGCCGGCGCGGCTGGGCACGGGTCTCTCGCTGGTGCTGAGCCTGCTGATGCACATCGGTGCCGTGGTATGTCTCGTTCTTGCGTGGCGGAGCGAGCCGCGCCTTGGCCCCGGATTTGGCGTGGCGATCGCGCTGGTGATCGCCCTGCTGGCGGTGGAGCATGCCACGGTGCGCCGCTGGGGCACCAGCCGCATGGCCCTGACTTTCTTCACGCTGAACGGTTGTGTGAGTATTGTGTTGGGAGTCGCTGGAATCCTCGGACTGGCCGGCATCGGGCGTTAGCCTGACGGCATGGGCCTGGCGCTCGACTCGCGGAAGCCTGCCGGTGCGGCGCTGCGAACGCTGCTGCAGCGTGAGTTCGTGCGTGCCGAGAAGCGACTGGTGCAGGCCGCATCCGATGACAAGACCGAACGCATCAAGGGGGTTCATGAATTCCGAAGGTCGGTGAAGCGACTGCGTGCGGCGTGGCGCATGGTGCGTGGCGCGGTCGCGACGCAGGAACAGCGTCGGATCGATCAGGCACTTGGTGGTGCGGCACGCAGGCTGGGATCGCTTCGAGACGCCCATGCGCGGACCATCGCTGCAGGTCGCATCGCAGCGCTTCTGCCCAGGTCGATGCGTGCACTTGCGTTGGACGCGTGGCGAGCGACGGGTGGAGCGGTGCCCGAGGCCGCGGGTGCCATGAGTGTGGAGGCTGTACGGCAACTGGTACGCGAGAGTCAGGCTGAACTTGAGGATGCTCGTGCGCGCGTGATGTCGATGGATCTGGAGGGGTTCATCTGGTCTGACGTCTCGTCCGCGATCGTGGAGGCGTGCGCCGCCGCACGCGACCGCTTCCGTGCCTCGTGGGAGGGTCGCGACGAGGAGTGGCTGCACGACGTGCGCAAGCGCTCGCAACGTGCGGTGAACATGCTGCTGCTCGTGGGTGCCGGTGCGCGCCGACATGGCAAGACCATGGAGGCGAGGCTTCGATTCGTGGCGGGACTGCTCGGCGAGGCACGCGATGCGGGCCTGATGCTGTCGGACATGCCGGAACTGCCGAAGGCTTCGCCGCTTCATGTGGCGAGTCGTCAGATGCGGCGCACCGCGGAGCGGCATCGCGCGCGCTGCCTGCGTCAAGCCCTTGTGGCCGGTCGATCCGCCATCCCGGAAGGCCGTCGCGAGATGCGCAAGCGCATGGATCGAATGCTGGTCCGGTCGACGTGATGATCGTCGTGCTACCTTCGTCGATCCGAACGGAGCACGCATGAGCAACCCCACCAAGCCCCAGCCCGCCGTCCAGACCGCAATCACGCCCACGCGTGAGCAGCACTACGCCGAGTGGTACCAGCAGGTGGTGCGCGCGGCGGATCTTGCCGAGAACAGCCCGGTGCGTGGCTGTATGGTGATCAAGCCGTGGGGCTACCAGCTGTGGGAGAACATGCAACGCGTGCTGGACCGGATGTTCAAGGACACCGGCCACAAGAACGCCTACTTCCCGCTCTTCATTCCGCTCAGCTTCCTCGAGAAGGAAGCGGAGCATGTGGAGGGTTTTGCCAAGGAGTGCGCGGTGGTCACGCACCATCGGTTGCAGGCAGGCACGAAGCCGGACGGCCGTCCGGGTCTCGTGCCTTCGGGCGAACTCGACGAGCCGCTGGTGGTGCGACCGACCAGCGAGACGATCATCGGTGCGAGTTTCGCGAAGTGGGTGCAGAGCTACCGGGACTTGCCGCTGCTGATCAATCAGTGGGCGAACGTGGTGCGTTGGGAGATGCGCACGCGACTCTTCCTTCGCACGGCGGAATTCCTGTGGCAGGAAGGCCACACCGCGCACGCCACCGAGGCCGAGGCGCGCGAGGAGACGATGAAGATGCTCGACGTCTACGCGGATTTCGCGGAGAACTGGATGGCGATGCCCGTGATCAAGGGCCGCAAGACCGACGGAGAGCGCTTCCCGGGTGCCGTGGACACCTTCTCGATCGAGGCCATGATGCAGGACCGCAAGGCGCTGCAGGCGGGCACCAGCCACTTCCTGGGTCAGAACTTCGCGAAGGCCAGCGAGATCAAGTTCTTGGATCAGAACGGCACGCTGCAGCACGCGTGGACGACCAGCTGGGGCGTGAGCACGCGACTGGTCGGAGGCCTGATCATGACCCATGCTGACGATGACGGCCTGATGGTGCCGCCGCGGCTGGCGCCCACGCATGTGGTGATCCTGCCGATCACGCCGAAGCCTGAGACGGCTGCGGCGGTGAACGAGGCGTGCGAAAAGTTGGCCAAGCGTCTGCGCGAGATCGCCTACGCGGGTCGAACGGTCGAGGTGGAGGTGGATCGACGCGACCTGCGCGGCGGTGACAAGATGTGGCAGTGGGTGAAGAAGGGGGCGCCTCTGCGCGTGGAGATCGGGCCGCGAGATCTGGAGCAGAATGCGGTGAGCGTGTGTCGGCGCGACCGAGGAACCAAGGAGCGCACGGCCATGAGCGCCGACGCGCTGGTGGCCGGCGTGGTGGCGCTGCTTGAGGAGATTCAGCAGGGCATGCTCGCGAAGGCGAAGGCGCACCGCGAGGCGAACACGCGCGTGATCGACGAGCCAGCCGAGTTCCGTGCGTTCTTCACGCCGAACAAGCAGGAGAGCGAGAACAGCCCGACCGAGATCCATGGTGGTTTTGCGATGAGTCGCTTCGCGATGGACGCGAAGGACGAGGCGAAGCTGAAGGACGACCTGGGCGTGACGGTGCGCTGCATCCCGATCGAGGGCCCGGACGACCCGGGTCCGTGCATCTTGAGCGGCAAGCCGGCCACGCGGCGCGTGGTCTTTGCCAAGGCCTACTAAGTGGTCAATAACAAGGTCTGACCCTGTTTCGTGGATCTGAGGTTCGGGGGCCCGAGAGAGAGGGTCGGAGGTTGTTATTGGCCACTTCCTGAGCGCCGGGGATTCCGACCTCGCGCGGCTCGTTTTTAAGCAGGAGTTTTCAGCTCTTTCCGCAACTACTCCGGCCCGCGCATCGGAATCTCCTCTGCCGACCGGCCGCGAACGCGCTTTGTGTTCGTTGAACTCGAGGTTGAGGGAAGAGATGTCGTATCGCTGCATCCATGTCGGAATTGGGACCGGTGTCTTGGCTGCCGCCGCCTCGGCGGGGGTCGTGAATCCGCTTGTGCCGTCTTGGCGCGGCTCCGCCAACACCATGTACATGGGGTGGGAAACCTTCACCTCGGCCTATGCGGGCGCGAATGCAGCCGACATGGCGGGCAGTTCGAACTTGGCGTCTCTCTTCAACTTCGGTCCGGGTGCGGTGCTCACCAGTGCGCCGTTTCCCACGGGCATCTACAACCCCACCGGCCCGCTCGCGGTCATGATCATGGGCGGCGTGACTTCGGCCCCTCGCAATCCCACCGACGTGGTGATGAACCTCGCGAGTGCGGGCACGGGGATCGTGAACTCCACCGTCGCGCTGACGCTCTTCGACAACGCGGGCAATTCCAAGCGCCTTGCTCCGACGACCACGCTGTTGCGCAACTCGGTTCCTGATGGAATGGGTGGCAACGCGGTCACCACAGCCTTCACCTGGTCGATCGATCCGCTTGTCTGGAACTGCACGCGATGGCAGATCGACTTCTCCAGCGCCGCGCCGCACGCGATTCTTGATGCGGTGACGTTGGATCTCAAGCTTGTGCCCACCCCAGGAGCGCTGGCCGTGCTGGCGGCGTTCGTGGGCGGCACACCTCGTGGGAGGCGGCGGCGCGACGAGCGCTGACACCTCCGCCCACGCCCTTTTTTGAGCGGGCGGGTCCAGTTCCCCTGGGCCCGTCCGCTTCATTTTTGGAGGTCGCAGTCGATGCGCGCGCCGAGGCAGTCAGCCGCGCGCCGCGCGTCGCGCTTCTCGCTCGGCGGCGAGGTGCTCGTCCCAGGTCGGCTGGATCTCATGCGGCACGCCGAGCAGGTCGAGCATGCGCGCCACCATGAAGTCGACGAGATCGTCCATGCCTGTGGGATTCAGGTAGAAGCCCGGCGAGAGCGGAAGGATGATCGCGCCCGCGAGCGTGGCCGCGCGCATCGCCTCGATCTCGACCAGGCTCAGAGGTGTCTCGCGATGGGCCAGGATGAGTCGACGGCGCTCCTTCAGCGTGACCATCGCCGCGCGTTGCACCTGATTGTCGGTGAGCCCATAGGCCACCTTGCTCATGGTGTTGCCGCTGCATGGCACGATGATCATGCCGTCGTGACGGAAGCTGCCGCTCGCGATCGGGCCGCCGAGGTCGTTCTCGTTGTGAATGGTGAGCAGCGCACCACGACCGCCGGTGAGTTCGTCCGCGTCGAGCCGCTTGATGCCACACTCGTCGGACAGCAGCCTTCGTCCCAGCGCGCTCGCCACGAGATGAATCTCGCACTCGGCCTGCGCGAGCCGCTCAAGCAACCGCTTCGCGTAGGGTGCGCCGCTGGCGCCCGTGATGCCGACGATGATGCGCTTGGGTTCCATGGCAGCCTTGGGGTCACGATAGTCGCGCCACCCCCGCGGGCGGATGAGGAAGCCGCCGGAATCGCCAAAACCGGCCCTTTCAGGTCTCAGGCGGGGGTCCCCGGTGTCTCGATGCGCGGGTACAGCGCCACCTTGGCCATCTTCGTGCCCGCCTTCAGCCCGCCCCACACCACCTTGCGCGCCCACGGTTCACCAGCCATCGGCGCGCCGAGCGCCACCTGCAGATCCGCCATGCGCTGTGGAAGGAAGGGCTCGAGCAGCAGCGACGCGATGCGCACTGTCTCGGCGCACTGCGCCAGGATGCTCGCCACCTCGTCGCGCTTCGCCGGGTCCTTCGCCAGCTTGAACGGCTCGGTGCGGTTGATGAAGCCGTCCACCTCGCGCAGCAGGCCGATCGCCGCCGCCGCTGCGGGCCCGAGTTCGAAGCGGTCCATGTGGCCTTCCCACTGCTTGACCACGCTGTCGCACATGGCCGGCCAGGCGTCACCGCCGCGCGCGTCGGCAGGCATGGCGCCGTCGAAGGTCTTGCCGATCATCGCGGTCACCCGGCTCGAGCAGTTTCCGACCGTGTTCACGAGATCGGCCACATAGGTCTCATGGAAGGCCAGTGCTCGGAAGTCGGCGTCGGTCGACTCAAGCGGCCCGCGCGTGAGCATGAACCAGCGCAGTGCGTCGAGGCCATACTTGCCCATGTACCCCTCGAGCGCCGCGAGATCGATGAAGTTGCCCAGGCTCTTCGACATCTTCTGGCCTTCGCTGATCCAGAAGCTGTGTGCGTAGACGCACTTGGGCAGTGGCAGCTCCAGCGCCATGAGCATGGCCGGCCAGATCACCGCGTGGAACCACAGGATCTCCTTGCCGATCACGTGGTAGTCGGCGGGCCAGTACTTCACGCGCTCCTTCACGCTGCCGTCACCGAGGCCCAGCGCCGTGACGTAGTTGAAGAGCGCGTCGATCCACACGTAGATCACGTGCCCCGGATCGCCCGGCATCGGAATGCCCCATGAGAAGTTCGTTCGCGTCATCGGGACGTCCTGCAGGCCCTCGCGCAGCCGGCCCAGCACCTCGTTGCGGCGCGCGGCGGGGCGCACGAAGTCGGGGTTCGCCGCGAACATGGCCTCCAGCTTCGGCGCGAACGCGCTGAGCCTGAAGTACCAGTTCTCCTCCTTTGCGCGCACGAGCGGCCGCCCGCTCACCGGGCTCTTGTACTCGCACTCCTTCGCGCGCGTCTCGGTGAGGTAGTTCTCCTCGCCCTCGTCGTACCAGCCCTCGAAGGCGCCCTTGTACAGAACGCCTGCGGCCTTCAGGCGCTCGACCAGTGCCTGCACCTGTCGCTCATGGCGCGGCTGCGTGGTGCGGATGAAGTCGTCGTTCGTCTGCTGGAACAGCCGCAGGACCGCCTCGAATTCCGCCGCGTTGCGGTCGGCCCACGCCTGCGGACTCACGCCGTTGGCCGTGGCGCTCTTCTCCACCTTCACGCCGTGCTCGTCGGTGCCCGTGAGGAAGAATGTGTCACGGCCGCGCATGCGCATGGCCCGCGCCCAGGTGTCGCAGAGCGTGGTGGTGAAGACATGGCCGATGTGCGGCCGATCGTTCACGTAGTAGATGGGCGTGGTGATGCTGGCGGTGGCGCTCATGGAGGGCGCGAGTCTAGGACAACCGGTTCGCGCTCACGGCGCCCCGACCGCCTCGTGAAGCCGGTCAGCATCCGCCGCGTCGTCGAAGCATGCCGCATGCAGCACCGGTCCATCGCTCCACACGATCACCACCGCGGGCTCCGAGGGCGTTTGTCCCGGCAATTCGCCGTCGATCGAAAGGCCCGGTGCGAGCGGGCGGGGCCGGCCCAGCGAATCGAAGCGCAGGTACTGACCATCATCGCGAGCCAGGAACAAGTGGATCCACCGACCCTCCGATGCACCGGTGCCCTGATAGGTCACGCATGCCAGCGTGCCGCCCTGTGCCGGGGTGGTTGGAACGTCGACCACCTGCCGCAGCGCGAATCCGTGCTCGGTCAGATCCGGAATCGACGCACTGCGCCGCAGCGATCGCTGCACGATGCCACGCGCCTCTTCGGGATGGACATCGGGCTCGTCGCCCTTCTGCAGACAGTTGAGCATGGCGTTTCCGCGCATGCCGCCGATCAGGCTGACGAACTCGGCGAGCGGCGTGCCGCCGCCCATGCTCAGGCGCCCCGCGATCGAGTGTCCGAAGATGCCGAAGGCCACGGCGCACGCCACCAGGACCAGTGCCAGCACGAGGGCCGCTGGTGACTGGTGAGGATGGAAGGTCCTGTCGGGACGCTCGGTGGCAGATTCCGATTCCATGAAGCCCGGAATCCTACGGGTGGCGGCTAGCATGGAGGAATGTCGCGTCGATCGCATCGCCCAGGCCTTCGTCTCGCGTGCCTGACAAGCCTTGCGCTGTCCACGTTGGCGCGTTCGCAGGGCGCGCTCGACGCAGGCCTGCAGATCGGCAGCAAGACGAACGCCGCCGCGAAACAGGAGGACTTTCGATCCCGAAATCTGGTGGTCACGGGTGACGTGGCCGCCGGTCGCGGGTTCCGAGGCAGCGTGGGCTACGCCGCGGAGGGTGACTTTCGCGGTGCGACGGGTGGCGACACCAACGTGGACTTCCGTCGCAACAGCGCGTTGAGCAACCCCGCGCTCGCGACAGGATCCGTGGGCGCAGGAACCAGCTTCTCGATCGGTCGCGACTCGGTCTCGTCGCTCGAGTACCGCCGCGACTTCGTGGGTCCTGGGGCCAGCGGCACCAGTGCGAGTGTCGTGCCCAACGAGACGAGCCGGCAGCGGCTCGATCGTCTGAGCACCCGTCTGTCCAGCAGCGAACTGCGAAGCATGGAGGGCGAGAGCACGCCCATGGCTCGCTATCAGGGCCGAGATGAGGCGGACCAGGGTGTCCTCTCGGTCAGCGAGGTGCGAGGCGTCAAGCGTGAGCGCGATCGCGACAACATCACCTCGGAGCGGTTGAGCCTGTATGAGGCGGCACGGTTGCGCGAGGACCTCCGCAATGGGGCGCTTCGGATGGACGCCGTGCGGGCCCGACCATCGAATCCGTTCGTGACGCAGGCGCCGTCCGACGCCGTCACGACATCAGCGGTGCGCGAGATGCCACGACCCTCGCGTGGCGACACGGCGGCGCGGCCGGCGGACACGTCCGGCACGCAGTACGACCGGATCATCCGGGAAATCGAGGAGAATTGGCGAAAGCGTGGCGAGCGGCCGGAGGCCTCGGAAGCCGATGCGGCACAAAGCACGGAAATGCAGGTGGGGGCCGCGTACGAGAAACTTCGAGGGGATCTTGGGCATGTTGCGCCGCAGGCCGAGGAGCCCTCGCTTGATATCGAGAAGGGGATCCGCGTGAAGTCCTCCACGACACCCACGCCGACACAGGTCGAGGTGTCCGGCGTCAAGTTGTCCCTGGATGACTACGCCATGCTGCTGAAGCACGGCGAGCGGCTGGACGCCTTCGGGGACGGCGGTGGTGACCGCATCAACGAGCTGCTGGCGCAGGGTCAGCGTGCGATGCATGAGGGCAACAGTTTCGTCGCCGAGAAGCGCTTCGAGGTCGCGCTCCTGATGAAGCCGAACGATCCGCGCGTGATCGCGGGCCTGCTGCATTGCCAGATCGCCGCGAATCTGACAGGATCGGCCGCCATCACGCTTCGCTCGTTGCTTGCGAAGCATCCGGAGATGATGGACGTGACCTACGGCGAGCAGGCGCTGCCCCCGCGTGATCGCGTGGACCGGGCCATGGCGACGGTGCGCGATCGACTCGCCAGCGCGCAGCGTCCGGTCGATGACGGACTGCTGCTGGCCTATCTCGGGCATCTGGTGGATGACAAGGACGCGATCCGGACCGGGCTGGCCGTCGTGAAGGGCAGCCCCGAGAACGACATGCTTCGCCAGCTGCTTGAGCGCCTGTGGCTTGCGGCCGATGCCAAGCCCGCCACGACCGGCCCCTAGCGCAGCGACGCCGCAGTCTTCAGACCCAGATTGCGGAAGATCTCCCGCGTGGCTGCGCTGCGATTCAGCGTGTAGAAGTGGATGCCTGCGACGCCGTGATCCAGCAGTTCCAGGCACTGCTGCGTGGCCCAGTGGATGCCGACGCGCTCCACGCCTTCGGCATCGCCGTCGCACCGCTGGAGCGCGCGCATGAGCTTCGCCGGGATCTGGGTACACGCCGCCAGCTCGGCCATGCGCTCCAGGTTCGCCGTGCTCAGCACCGGCATGACGCCGGCGAGAATCGGGGCCCGGATGCCGGCGAGGTCGCAACGCTCGGACCAGTCGAGGAACGCGCGATTGTCGAAGAAGAGTTGCGTGCAGATCCAGTCGGCACCTGCCTCGACCTTGGCCTTCAGGTGATCCATCAGGCGAAGCGTGTTCGGGGTTTCGGGATGGCCTTCCGGAAAGCCCGCCACGCCGATGCCGAACCCGCGTGGATCCGGGTGCCGTCCACTCTCGTTGAAGGCACGGATGAAACGGACCAGGTCCGCCGCGTGCGGAAAGTCGCCGGCGGAGGGGGTGCCGTCCTTCGGTGGGTCGCCTCGAAGCGCGAGGATGTTGGACACGCCCGCGGCGGCGTAGCGCTCGAGGATCTCCTGCACCTCGGCCTTGGTATGGCCGACGCACGTCACATGGGGCACCGGGTCCAGCGAAGTCTGTGACCGCAGCCGCAGCACAAGTTCATTGGTGCGCTGGCGGGTCGAGCCACCCGCGCCATAGGTCACACTGACGAAGCTGGGCGCCAATTGCTCGAGTTCCCGGATGGAATCGAACAGGCTCTCCCATCCAGCGTCCTTCTGGGGCGGGAAGAACTCGAAGCTGGCGGTTTTGACGCCATGGGACAGGATGTCCGCAATGTGCATGGGTACAGTCTACGGATCGCACGACGCGCGCCCCAGCCACATCGAATCCCGAAGCCGACCGCCCGAAGGCTGAGCCTGTACATGCGTGCCTTGCAGGCGCGGGGCGAGACGGAGCGATCCCACATCAACAGCCGGGAACTTGGGGAGGCCTCCGGGGTCGCGGATGCGCAGGTTCGGAAGGACCTCGCCAGCATCGGAGCCACGGGGCAGCCCGGAGTGGGGTACGCCATTCCCGAACTGATGGAGGATCTGCGTGCTTCGATGGGTCTCCATCGGACCTGGAAAGCGGTGCTGGTAGGAGCTGGCAACATCGGCCGAGCCTTGCTGGCCTATCCCAGGTTCGCGGAGGAGGGTTTCGACCTGGTTGCAGTCCTTGATCGGGCCCCGTCCGTCGTCGGCCGGAAGTTGGCGGGTCACACCGTGCAGCCCATGTCGGCGGTCGCTGATGTGATTCGACGCACCGGAGCCGAGCTTGGCATCGTGGCAGTACCGCCGTCTGAAGCGCAGATTGTTGCGGAAATGCTTGTCCACGCGGGGGTTCGGGGGGTCCTGAACTTCGCACCGCGGCCTCTTCGCCTGTCCGGATCGGTGGCGGTTGTGGCGGTGGATTTCACCGAGACACTGGAGCGACTGGCGTTCGAGACGACCATGAAGCGGAGTCTGGGAAGCCGCTCGCGGGACACCTGAAACGCGCTGGAATCCGAAGGTGCGCTCGTATGATGGGCCTCATGCCCGAGGCAGGTGCGCGGAACGGCTGGCTGCGATTGACGAACCACAAGTGGTGGTGCGTGGGCTTGATGATGACACCGCTGGTTGCGTCGGGTTGCCACAAGGTTCTCTTCCCCGCAAGTGAGCCGCGCACGCAGTACCAGCGTGCCGACACGCTTCGCGATCGCTTCACGCCGCTGCAGGAGCCGGACGTCTTCGGCAATCCCAAGCCGGCACTGCGCGCTCGTCTTGCACCGACGAACTGAGCAAATTGCGTTTTCCCCGAAGATCCGAATGGCAGCGATCCGATAGTCACGCAAGTCGCCGAACCATGAGCCGCGCACTCCCCATCCTCCGACCCGCTCTGCATGCCGCGCGCATTTCACGCCGGACGCGTCTGGTCTGGGGAGCCTTTGGAGCGGCGATGGCGTTGGCGTGCGGCGTGCTGGTGCTGGGTGACGCCGAGGGGCCTCGGCCCGTGACCGCGATGAGCGTCATCGGACCCGACGCTGCGTCCGAAGGAATCGTGCCGCGAGAGGCACCCCTGAATCGGGAGCGCTGGAACGCGATCGTGATCCATCATTCGGCCACGCCGGCGGGAGATGCAGGCAGCATCGCACGCCTGCACGCGTCGGCCGGCCTGGATGGTCTTGGCTACCACTTCATCGTGGGCAACGGTCAGGGACTTCCGGATGGGTACGTCGAGGCGGGCGCACGATGGCATCGACAGCAGCCTGGCGCGCACGTGGCGGCCTCCCCGGGCCAATCGGGTGGCGTGGAACGTGTGGCTTCCAAGGCGGTTTCGGCGGACGATTTGAATCGGCATGCGATCGCGATCTGTCTGGTCGGCAATGGCGATCGTCGCCCCTTCACCGACCGCCAGATGCACGAGTTGGGGTCGCTGGTGCGCCGCATCCAGTCTGCGCTGGGCATCCCGGCGGATCGCATCTACCTTCACAGCGATGTCGCCGGCACGACGAGTCCGGGGCGATTCTTCCAGGTTTCGTCTTTCGAGAATTCGATCCTTCGGGACGGTAATCCCTGAGAAGGTCCGTGCGTTGCGAGTCCGATGGGACGCCGTTAGACTCGTTGATCGTTCAAGACTGAACAACGCTGAATCAGGAGATTTCGCGGGGATTCATGCGGTTGCAGTGGGGCGAGCAGGAGTGGTTCCTGCGCAGGCGGCCTTTGACCCGATGCCTTGACCGAGCGTCATGAATTCGACCACCCCACAGGAACTCTTTGGCTATCGGGTCGTCGCGAAGCTCGGTTCGGGCGCGGCCAGCGAGTTGTACGCGGTTCAGGACGCCAAGACCAAGCAGGTCTGGGCGCTCAAGCATGTCATCCTGAAGACGGACAAGGACGCGCGCTTCATAGAGCAGGTCGAGCAGGAGTACGCGATCGGGTCCAAGCTTGACCATCCGAACGTCCGTGGCGTCTTGAAGATCTCCTATGTCCGAAAGCTCTTCAAGAAGGTCGAGGTCGGCCTGCTGATGGAGCTCGTCGACGCGGATCCGATGGACGTGCGGCGTCCACAGACCTTGACCCAGGCCGTGGACCAGTTCCGGCAGATCGCCCGAGGCCTGCAGCACATGCACGAGAAGGGCTTTGTGCATGCGGACATGAAGCCGATCAACGCGATGGTCGACGAGACGGGCCATGTCAAGATCATCGATCTTGGGCAGGCCTGCGCGATCAACACGAAGAAGTCGCGCATTCAGGGAACGCCCGGTTACATCGCGCCCGAACAGGCGCGCCGTGAGGGGATCGTGGCCGCCACCGACGTGTACAACCTCGGAGCCACCATGCACTGGGTGCTTGTGGGCTCGGTGATCCCCACGGCGGTTCCACCGGCCGGCGACGGCACCGTCACCACGGTCGACATCGAACGCATCAAGCCGCCGGAGCATCCCTCGAAGCGGAATGTCGCGATTCCGCAGGCGCTCGGTGACCTCATCCTGGACTGCGTGAAGGTCCACATCGAGGATCGTCCCAGCATGACTCAGGTGATCCAGCGCCTTGAATCGCTGGGCACGGTGGGCGGTTCCGGCTGGGAAATGCCGCCGAACGGCGTTCGGGAAGGCACGTGACCGCGTCGCAGCCGTCGGAGAAGTGGGATCGCCGCTTCCTGCAGCTGGCCGACCAGATCGCCACATGGAGCAAGGATCCGAGTCGCGGCGTGGGTGCCGTGATCGTGTCGCCGGCGCGTCAGATCGTGGCGACGGGCTTCAACGGCCTGCCTCGCGGATTCGCCGACCTGCCCGAGCGACTACAGCGACCGGTGAAGTACGACCTGGTCGTGCACGCCGAACTCAACGCGATCATCCAGTGCGGCCGCAACGGCGTCAGCGCCACCGGATGCACCATGTACACCAGCTTCGCGCCCTGCGTGCAGTGTTCGCTTGCGGTCGCGCAGTCGGGAATCGCCCGTGTGGTGACGTGGGAGCCGGATCTGGCCGGACCCGACGCGCATTGGAACGAGAGCATCGAGAAGTCGAGGCTGGTGCTGGGCGAAGTGGGCGTGAACCTTGAGCACTATCGCCGCTAGCGCGTCCGGCAGGCTGGGCTCCGCCATGAAGCGCCAGATCGTGCGCGAGGCGATCGACTTCGTGTGCGAGCAGGAAGCCCTGTCTGCTGAGCAGCGGCGCGCGCTGGAGGCGGTACCGATCCGTTGGCGTCGTCGACGTGGCGCGAGCCGCTTCTATCTACGCGCCGTCCATGGGTTCGCGGGGCCGCACATCCTGATCAGCGTGGGGCGAGGGTCGGTGGTGCGCTGGCACACCTATCGGCGCGTGCGGGCCGGTCTGGTCACGCCTCCTGAGGGGGTGCCGGTGGCTGCGGCGCTTCACGCCCGGATCGCGCTGGTGCACGAACTTACGCATGCGGTGCAGCACGGCATGTGCGGCACACCGAGGCGCCGCTACAGCGAGGTGGAGACCACCGCGAACGAGATCGAGTTCGTGCGGCGCGTGGCACCCGAGGTGCACGTGCGGCTTGTGCCGATCGAAAAGCGCCGAGCCAAGCCACGGGAAGGCACGCGCGAGTCACGCCCCGTCTCGCGCTGGGCAGGCCTGTCCGTATGGCTTCGCGCGCTCCTGCGCGCGTGACGGTCACATTCGATCCGGAGCCGCGATGCCGAGCAGATCGAGGCCACCGGCCAGCACCCGCTGCGTCAGCGAGGACAGCCGCAAGCGGGAGAGACGCGTGCCGGAATCGGCCGCCTTCAGCACGGGACACGCCTGATAGAAGCTGGCATAGGCGTTGGCCAGTTCGTGCAGGGCGGCACAGACTCGCTGCGGCGCCTGATGCTCGGCGGCGGCCAGCACGACGGCCGGGAAACGGAGCAGGCAAAGCGCAAGATGGCGCTCCGCGGGTTCGATGGGGGCGTAGGTGGCCGCCGCGATCGCCGCCGCGCTCTCGCCCGATCGTGCGATCAGGCTGGCGATGCGCGCGTGCGCGTACTGGATGTACGGCCCGGTATCGCCCTCGAAGGCGATCATGCGATCGAGATCGAACACGTAGTCCTTCACCGGGTCGCCGGAGAGATCGGCGTACTTCACGGCGCCGATGCCCACGGCTGCGCCGATCGCGCGCAGGTCCGTCTCGCGCAGGCCATGGGTGGGTGCATCGGTCTCGGCGGCGCGCCGGAAGACCTGCTGTATGCCGCGCTCGATCGCCTCGTCCAGCAGCGCCTTCAGCGTGAAGTTCTCGCCGCTGCGCGTCCTCAGGGGACGCTTGTCCTTGCCAAGCACGGTGCCGAACTGCATGTGCGAGAGTTCGGCTCGCGTTCCGTCACGCAGCGCGTCCCATCCGATCAGCCGGACTCCGTCGAACACGTCCTTGAAGTGGTCGCGCTGACGAGCGTCGACCACGTAGATCACGCGGCCGCCGTCGAGTTCCTGCACGCGAAAGCGCACCGCCGCTAGGTCGGTGGTGGCGTACAGGAAACCGCCATCCGCCTTTCGGATGAGCATGGGTCGATCGCGGTCGGCGTAATGCACGACGATCGCGCCCTGATCCTCGCGCGCGAGTCCCTTCGAGACGAACGCCTCGATCACCGGGCCCAGGCGCTCGCGGTAGAAGCTCTCGCCGCGCGAGTGCTCGGGGCCCAGCTTCACGCCCAAGGTGCGGGTGGTCGCGAAGACCTCGGCCATGGTCACATCGATGAGCCGCTGCCAGTCGGCCACGGTCGCGGGATCGCCCGATTGCAGCTTCAGCAGGGTGGCCTTCGCGTCGCGCTCGGCAGCGAGAGCGGGCCCATTCTGTGCGTCGAACTCCGCCAGTCGATGCGGTCCCGCGCCGCACGCGATCGCCGCGGCCTGTCCCGCCTCGTCACTCTTCCCCTCGGCCTGGGCGGCGCGGTAGGCGGTGTTCAGATCGTCCAGCGTCAGTCGTGCGAAGTCACGCTTCTGCCTGCGCAGGCTCGCCAGCGTCATCGCGATGGGGAGACCCCAGTCGCCCAGATGGTTCTCGCGCCAGACCTTGCGACCCAGTCGCTCGTGCAGCCGCGCCATCACATCGCCGATCACCGTGGCACGCAGGTGCCCCACGTGCATCTGCTTGGCAACGTTCACGCCACACAGGTCGATCACCACCGCATGCGGCAGCGGGGCGGGATCGATGCCAAGTTCGGGTGCGTCCATGCCGGCAAGCAGGTGGCCAAGCGCGCCCTGCGACAGCCAGACATTGATGAAGCCCGGGCCCGCGATGTCCGTTCGCTCCGCGAGTCCCGACAGCGGCGTGGCCGCCAGAATGCGCCGCGCCAGTTCACTTGGGTTGGCCTTGGCGGCCTTCGCGAGCGCCAGCGCAGCGTTGCACTGGAAGTCGCCGTGCTTGGGATCGGCGCTGGCCTTGACCTGCGGATCGACTGAGGCCGCGTCGGTGCCGGTCGCCGCGGCGATACCGGCACGGAAGGCCTGCTCCAGCAGGGCGACAGGGTCACACGAGGCCATGGGTCGAGTCTAACGGTGCGAGCGGCCAGGCTTCAGCAGCGTGCGACCGCGACGGTGCAGCATGTCCATCAGCTTCATGGAACCGCGTCGCCATCCGTCGCGATCTCCCAGGCCCTTCGCCGCGATCTCGATCATGCGCACGAGCGACTCGAAGTCGGCCATCGACACGAACTCGCCGCCGACCGTCGCCTTCTTCCGGCCCGACTGCACGCCGTCAATGTCCACCATGTTGTGATAGTTGCCCAGCGGCAGGCAGAGGCAGGTGCTTTCGAGGCCGTGCGTCGCGAATGCGGTCGCCTCGCAGGCGCCGCCCGGCATGAGCTTGCGCTGGAATCGGAACGACGGATCCTTGGTACGTGTCGCGCCGAAGAGATCACTGAGCTCGTTCGTGAGGCCGGGAGCGAACACGCTCAGGCGGTCCCCGACGCGCAGGATCGCGCCCGCCCCGATCGGACTGTCGTGCGGGAAGCTGCGCGAGTTCTCCAGACAGATCAGTCGCGCGTTTCGGGGCACGAAACCGTTGCGTGCCGCATGGATCGCGCCCACGAAACCCACCTCTTCGGCCCGCGTGAAGAGCAGCCCCACATGGGCGGCCTTTCGGTCGGCAAGCAGGCGATCGAAGGCGACCAGCGCCGCCGCGACGGCCGCGAGATCGTCGCAGGCATGGGTCTGCAGCAGTCCCTTCGCGATGCGCGGCTTCGGCAGGTGCCAGCGCGCGATGTCGCCAACGGCGATCGTGGGCGCGGGCCTCGTCAGGCGTGCGGTGACACGCTTGAAGGGTTTCGTCTTCGCGTCGAGGGCGGTGATGCGTGCGACATGCTCGCGATCGGCGCCGTCGATCACCGACAGGCGCGCGCCCACGAAGTAGGGATCGTGTACGCCACCGCGGAACTCCAACTCGAGCGTGCGGGCGTCGACGCGCCGACGCACCACGAACGCTGGATGGTCCAGATGCGCGGTCACCAGCAGCGGTCGGATACGCCTGGGAGCGTCCTTGCGTGAGATGCGGAGGTTGCCCCCGTCATCACGGGTCAGGGCCACGCGTGCGGATCGCACGAAACACCACCCCTCGATGAACGCGATCACGCGGTCCTCCAGTCCTGCCGCGGTTGGGATGCCTGTGAGCGTGAGGGCCAGCGCGCGTTCGTGGGGCTTCAGGGCCATGGGGCGGGCAGGGTATCGTGCAGGTCCTCGACCTACACTTGCCCGATGCCATTCGCGCCCATTCCCGAGATCCTCGCAGACCTTCGAGCCGGCCGAGCCGTGGTGATGGTCGACGACGAGAACCGCGAGAATGAGGGGGATTTCGTGGTGGCGGCCGAGTTCGTGACGCCGGAGACGGTGAACTTTCTCACGCGCGTCGGTGGCGGCTACCTGTGTGTGGCTCTCGACGGGGAGACCTGTGACCGGCTCGCGCTCGAGCCGGCGGTGGCGCGCAACACGAGCTTGCGCAGCACGGCCTTCACCGTGAGTGTGGAGGCGCATCCGCGGTTCGGCGTCGGCACTGGCGTGAGCGCCAAGGACCGCGCGACCACGATCCGCCTGTTGTCCGACGCCAAGGCGACTGCGCAGGATTTCACCAAGCCGGGCCATGTGAATCCGCTGCGCGCACGCGACGGTGGCGTGTTGGTGCGAACGGGGCAGACCGAGGGAAGTGTGGACCTCTGCCGCTTGGCGGGCTTGCGTCCGGCAGCCGCGATCATCGAGATCGTGAAGTCCGACGGCGAGATGGCGCGCATGCCGGATCTGGAGACGATCTGCCACGAGCATGGCCTCCGCATGTGCAGCGTGGAGCAGGTCATCGAGTGGCGACTGCGAAGTGAGGGCATGGTGCAGCGGCTGGAGCCGCGCGATGGCGAGATGATCCGTACGCCCGAGGGCGAGTTCCGACTCTTCGCGTGGCGCACGGCCGTCGACGCGCTGCCCCATCTGGCGCTCACGATGGGCGACATCGGCCGGCTGAACGTCACGGGATCGGTGCGTGCCGAGACCCGGCCCACGCTTGTACGCATGCATCGGCGCGACATTTTCAGCGACGTCTTCGGCATGACATGCGGCGAGAGTCACGGGCAGCAGGATGTGCGCGCGGCACTGCACGCGATCGCGCGCGAGGGCCGCGGTGCGCTCGTGTACCTGCGCAGCGAGGGCAGTGGATTCGATCTTCCCGGTCGGCTTCAGCGCATCCAGCGGCCGGCGGGTGAGGACGTGAACGCGCCCGATCTCACGCGTCCGGATGGCATCGGAGCGAAGGCACATCCGATGGACTTGCGCGAGTTCGGCGTGGGCGGACAGATCCTGCACGATCTGGGCCTGACCCGTCTTCGGCTGCTCACGAACCATCCGAAGGCCGCGATGCCGGGCCTTCACGGCTTCGGCCTTGAGATCGTGGAGCAGGTGGCGCTGCGATGAATCGTGCGCCGGCTCTTGCACTTGCGTGCATGCTGGCCGGGTGCGCCGCCGCGCAGCAGCCGGTCGCTTCGCCGGTGTCCGCGACGGCGGCGAGCGAAGGCACTCCCGCGTTCGCCTCCGCGGATGCGCTGCTGGAGGCGCTGGAGCGATCCACCGACGACCTTCGCGATGTGCGTGCCGACGTTGTCTACGACCGGCTTGACGCCGTCACCGAGGATCGCGAGCGCCGCATGGGCCGGCTTGTGCTGGCGCAGTCGCCGGATGGCACGCGTCGCTTCGGCATCATCTTCGATCGATGCATCGATTCGGCGGGGCACGCATCGCCGCAGGTGCAGCGCTTCGCGTTCGGAGAGGGCTGGCTGGTGGAGTTCGATGACGCGCGCAAGCAGTGCATCGCACGGCAACTTGCCCCGGAAGGGAGTCGCCTTGATCCACTGAAGTTGGGTGAGGGGCCCTTGCCTCTTCCGGTGGGTCAGCGCGCCGAGGAGGTTCGCCGACGATTCACCGTGTCGCTTGCGCCCGCTCCCGAGGCGCCGCTCCTGAAGAGTCTCGCCGGCGTGCAGGGTGTGGTGCTGGTCCCGAAGAGGGGAAGCGGCGTGGACGAGGACTTTGAGGAAGTCCGCGTGTGGTACGACACGCGAACGTTCGTGCCCGTCGGCGTGGTGGCGCGCCTGAAGGGCGGCGACGTGAAGACGGTGCTGCTGCGCAATGTCGCCCGCAACGGCGGGCTTGACGCCGCGTCGAGCGCCATGCTTGAGCGCCGAGTTCCCGAGGGATGGCAGCAGGACCGCCGACCATGGCGGAAGGCGCAGCCGTGAGGCGCTTCAGGTGGGCGATCGCGGTCCTGGTGACCGCGGCCGGCGCGTGGGCGCAATATGTGCCGGAGCGCGTGACGGCTCCAGCCTCGCTGGACGCTGCACTGGATTCGTCGGCACGCTCGCCCGAGGCGCGACAGGCGCTTCGCATTCGTCACGGCTGTTGGCTTGCGGACGACCTTGCCACGCCCGCGCTGCGCGCGCGCACGGCCGTGGACATGGGTTCGTTTCGTGACGCCGCGCTCGACGACGCCTCGGTTCCCGTGGCGCTTCGTGCCGAGGTGCTGGTGCGACGCGGTCGCGCCGAAGAGGCGCTCTCGCTGCTGGCCGGATGCGAGGAACCGGCCTGCGCGCTCATGCGAGCCGATGCGCTGGCGCTGTTGGGTCGCGTGAACGAGGCGATCGAGCAACTCGATCCGCTGGAGCGCGCTGCAGCCGACGCCGGAGCGGGCGCCGAGGCGTGGCTGCTTGGCGCACAGGCCACGCAGCGCCGCGGCGTGTTGGAGCCGTTGCCGCCCGACCGCTGGAAGCGCGCGCTCGACTGGCTCGGACGCGCACGCGAGCACGATCGGTTGGATCCTCGCGTGCCGCTGCTCGAGGGTCGCCTGCTGATGGCGCGCCACAATCGCGAGGAGGGCGTGCCCGCGCTGCAGCAGGCGCTTGCGCTGCATCCGCGTCAGGCGGAGACCTGGTTCGCGCTGGGCCGAGCCGCGCTGGAGGGATTCGATTTCGACTCCGCGGCGCGGGCCGTCGAGGCGCTCTATCGGCTCGCACCGGACAGCGTGCATGGCGATCTGCTGGCGGCCGAGCGCTTCCTGCTGCTGGAGGATTCGGAGCGTGCGCAGTCCACGCTGGACGACCTGTTGGAGCGCGAACCCGACATGCCCGAGGCGCTCGCGCTGAACGCGGCCGTGGCGGCTCGGCGCTGGGATCGGCAGGCGGTGGAATCGCGGCTCGCCGAGTTGGATCGCCGCTTCCCGGGACAGGCGCTCGGTGCGGCGACCGTGGGACGCCTGCTCTCGCTGCATCGGCAGTACGCGTGGGCCGAGCGGATGCTGCGCACCGCGATCGAGCGTCGGCCCGCCTGGAGCGAACCGCGCGGCGAACTCGGCCAACTGCTGCTGCAGACCGGCCGTGAGGACGACGCGCGCAAGGCGCTCGCCGAGGCCGCGGAGCTCGATCCGTTCGACAAGCGCAGCGCGTTCGGCCGCTGGCTGCTCGACGAGATGTCGGCCTACCGCGTGATCGAGTCGCCGCACTTCCGCATTCGCGTGAAGCCCGGCATCGACGAGGTGGTCGCCGAGAGCATGTCGGAGGCGCTCGAACGCATGCACGACGAGGTGTGCGCACGCTTCGGACACGCGCCGACCGGGAAGACCACCATCGAGGTGCTGCCGGATCACGAGTTCTTCGCGGTGCGGATCACGGGCATGCCCGGCATTCACACGATGGCCGCATCCACGGGTCCGGTCATCGCGATGGAGGTCCCGCGACGCGGCAATCCACGCAAGCATCTCGGCACCTTCGACTGGCTTGAGGTGCTTCGCCACGAATACGCGCACACTGTCACGCTGAGCCAGACGGAGAACCGTATTCCGCACTGGCTCACCGAAGCGCTCGCGGTCAGTGTGGAGACCAAGCCGCGCACCTACGAGACCTGCATGCAGTTGGCGCAGGCGCTTCGCACGGGCAAGCTCTTCCCGCTGGACCGCATCAAGTGGGCGTTCGTGCGACCCGAGAGTCCGAACGACCGGCCGCTGGCCTATGCGCAGGGCCGATGGATGGTCGAGTTCCTGGAGTCGACGTGGAGCGACCGCGTGGTGCAGCGACTGCTCGAGCGATACCGACTCGGCGATGACGAGGACGCGGCATTGCGGGCCACGATCGGCATCGGAGCGGACGCATTCTTCGACCGGTTCAAGCTGTGGGCGAAGGAGCAGGTCGCAGCGTGGGGCCTGCTGGCCCAGCCCACCATGTCGGATCTGCTCGAGATCGAGCGTGCGTCGGATCCTGCCCACATGGAGGAAGTTCGAAGCGCGCGTGCGGCCTGGCAGCAGGCGATGGCGCGCGCCTTCGCGGATCGGATGATGGAGCCGTTCAAGCCCCGGGACCGCGACGCGCGCGAGTGGCCCGAACTTCACTTGCCGCGATTCGCGATCACCAACGAGATTTTGGACCGATGGCTGTCCGAGCACCCCGAGCATCCGGATCTGCTGGAGCTGAAGATCCGTCGGCGACTGGAGGATCAGCCGGAGTTGAACGAGACCTCCCGCGCCTTGCTGCGCGCGTACGCGCTTGCCCGTCCGGTGGATCCGATGCCCGACCGACTGCTGGCCCGAGCGCAGCGTGGGCAGGGGGCATCCGGCGACGCGCTTCCAAGCCTTCGCAGGCTTGATCTGCTGGAGGAGCGCGATCCTGCCTACGCGCTGGAGATCGCGCGTCTGTTGCGTCAGCAGGGCGACACCGCTTCGGCGCTGCAGTCGGCCACCAAGGCCTCGCGCATCGACGGCTATGACCCTTCCACCCGTGAACTGGCCGCCGCGATCGCGATCGAGGCGGGCCGGCTGGACGAGGCGCTTCGGCACGTGCGCGCCCTTGAACGGCTGGAGCCAGATCGCCCGATCCACGCGGAGCGTGCCCGTCGCATCGAGGCACGTCTTGCCGCTCCATCCGATACCGTATCGAAGTGAGTTCGATGTACACGCCCCGACAACCCACGTGGAAGACTGAAGTCCCGCTGCTCATCGGTGCGCTGTCCGGAGGCGCCGCGATCCTTGGTCATGGACCGGCCGCAGCCTCCGCCGAGACGGGCTCGGTGCTCTGGTCGCTCTGGATCGTGGCGTGCCTGATGGTGTGTGCCGTACGCGCCATGGCCCACGCCGACCGTCTGGCAGAGCGTTTCGGCGAACCGGTCGGCACCATCGTGCTCACGATCGCGGCGATCACCATTGAAGTGGCCTCGGTGTGCGCCATGATGCTGGGCGAGGGCGGCAGCGACACGGCGGCGCGCGACAGCATGTTCGCCGTGATCATGCTGATCCTGAACGGCCTGGTGGGCGGCTGCATGGTGGTCGGGACGTGGAGAGTCGGCGCGCAGCGGTTCAACCCGGACTCCGCTTCGGCGTACCTGCCCCTGATCATCGCGCTCGGAACGCTCACCATGGTGTTGCCACGCTTCTGCGAAAGCACGATCGGCGGTTACATGAGTGATCCGATGGAGATGTTCGTCGCCGCCACCTCGATCGTGGTGTACGGCGGATTCCTCTGGTTGCAGGTCTCTCGATACCGCGGTTTCTTCGCGACCACGGATGTACAGGCCGCCACGGCGGCCCAGCATCAGGGAACGGTGCACGTGCCTTCGACGGTCGCACTGCTGCTCGCCTCGCTGGGCGTGGTGGTGCTCTGCGCCGACGCCATGGCGGGCCGGGTTCCCTCGCTGCTTCGTGCCTCGGGTTCACCGCCGGCCATCGGCGGCGTGCTGGTCGCCGCAATGGTGCTCTTTCCCGAGGGACTCGCCGCACTCAAGGCAAGCGCGCGTGGCGACATGCAGCGCAGCATCAACGTGCTGCTGGGAAGCGCCGGCGCGACGATCGGGCTCACGGTGCCCGCCGTGCTGGCCGTGCGGGCACTGACCGGCAACGATCCCGAACTCGGGCTCGAGGCGCCGTACATCGTGCTGCTGTCGCTCACTTTCCTGGTTTCGGCGGTCAGCCTTGCGCGTGGCCGCGTGAACATGATCCAAGGGATCATCCACCTTCTCATCATGCTGGCATGGGTGATGACGATCTACGACGACGCGCTGTTGCTGGAACTGCCCTAGGCCTGCGCAAGCCAAGGCAGCCGGGACAGATCCACGTTGCCGCCGCAGATCACCAGCGCCACGCGGCGCCAGCCGGCGGCCTTCGCCATTTCGCGGAATTCCCGGGATCCGATCGCCGCGACGCCAACGGCCGCACTCGGCTCGATCACCAGCTTCAGCCGTTCGAATGCGAAGCGCATCCAGTCGCGGATGTCGGTCTCGGAGACGGTGAGCACCCGATCCACATGCCGCTGCACCAGCGGAAAGGTGATCGCGCCGATGCCGGCCCGGAGTCCATCCGCAAGCGTGGAAGCGTTCGTGGGTCCCTGTCGAATGCCCGACGCCACACTGCGCGCGGCGTCGTCGGCTGTCACGGGTTCGGCGGCGATCACCGACATGCGCGGCTTCCGACCCTTCGCCGCCACCGCGATGCCGCCGATGAGTCCGCCGCCACCGATTGGTGCCATGACCGCGTCCACCTCGGGCCAGGCATCCACGACCTCAAGGCCGATGGTTCCCTGTCCCTCGATCACGTCGGCATGGTCGAACGGTGGCACCACGCACGCGCCAGTGCGAGCCACCACCTCGGCCAGCGTCGCCTCGCGTGCAGCCATCGTCGGTTCGCATGAAACGATTCGCGCGCCCGCCTGCTCCACTGCCAAGCGCTTGGGCTGCGGCGCATCATGCGGCATGACGACGGTGCATGGAAAGTCACGGGCACGCGCTGCCACGGCGAGTGCGACAGCATGATTGCCGCTGGAATGCGTGGCCACGCCACATGTACCTGCCTGATCGGACAGCCGCGCCACCGCATTCGATGCACCACGGAACTTGAAGCTGCCCGTGCGTTGCAGGCTCTCGAGTTTCAGGCGCACCTCCACGCCCGCCTCGCGTGACAGTTCGCCGCCATCGATCAGTGGCGTGTGGCGAATCACCCCGCGCAAACGCGAAGCGGCCTCCTCGATGCCCGCCAGGGTGACGTCCGACATGGACGCCAAGGTAGCTGGCCCGTCAGGAAGGGGTCGTGGGCTGCACCTCTTCCGCACCCCACTGCAGGTCATCGCGCATCACGCGGCGGTGCAGTGAAAGCGAGACGGCCGAGACCCCCGGGATCTCCATCAGTCTCCCGCGCATGCGATTCATGGCCGACTCGTCGGGGCAGGCGAAGTCCATCACCACGCCGAAGGGACCCGCGGTCGCGCAGGGCCACAGCGAGCCCGGGATCGCGGCTGCCTCTTCCAGAACCTTTCGGATCGGCCCCTTCACGGACAGGCAAGCCGTGACACGGACCAAGTTTCCGACACGCGCAGGGCTGGGAAGCGCCAGGATCGTCACCAAACCATCCGACACGAGGCGTCGGAAACGATCCGCCGCGCTGGTGGCGGAGATGCCGCTTGCCTCGGCCAGTTCGGCGAAGCTGGCGCGGCCGTTGGCCTGCAAGGCACGGATCAGCAGGCGATCGATGGTGTCCAGTGATTCCGAGAGTGGCTTGCCGCGCCTTCCACGCTGGCGAGCTTCCGTCACGCCGTCCGTCACCTCGTGATGATTCTTCGGCGAGTAGTAGTCAAGCACCGGACACATCACCAGATTCTCGAGGTTCGGATCGCCCGCGAAGACCTGATCCACGAAGTCGATCAGGTGCTGCGCGTCGCGCAGCACGGCGTACGCCACGATGTCGAACTCGCCGAAGGTCGAACCGCACCAGTGGACATGCTGGAACTTGGCCAGGCGTTCTGCCGACTCGGCTGGATCGCCCTTGCATCGCAGCAGCAGGATGGTGCGCATGTGCAGGCCCAGCAGGTCGGCCGGCACCATCGCGACGACCCGGACAGACCCTTCATCGACCAGTCGCGCAAGGCGCCGACTCACGTTCGCCTCGGAGAGTCCGGATCGCTGCGCGATGTCTCGGCCACTCATGCGACCGTCCTCGCACAGCAGCTCGATCAGCCTGCGATCGGCCTCATCAAGGGGCGGCAGATCAGGCGAACATTCCTTCGGCGGATTCGACATGATGGGCATGGTGTGTGCGGCCTTGGGGGTTCGGCTCGTGCAAACGTTTCCTCAGGCGTACCCCTGGTACCCGGAACCTCCAATCCCGGTACCTGTGAACCGGAATGTCGTGTCGCGATTGCGGGAAAGTATGGGTAGAATGTGCGAATCGCTCGGGGCGCGCGTGCCATGTAGGGTCCGCGCTGAGAAGCACCCGTGAACCTGATCCGGCTCGAACCGGCGTAGGGAACGCGATCGATTCCGCCGTTCAGCGGTTTCGGGAAGGAATGATCGTAAAGTGCTAAAGATGGCGCGATCATTGCAAATCAAAGGATCAGTGACCAACCCATGAATTCCTCCACAACCGCACCGATGTCCGGACTTCATTTCGATCAGGAGATTCGCCAACCCCTTCATGGAGCCCACAACCCCTCCAGCACCGCGGCGGGGACCACGCCGGGGTCCTTCGCGAACCGTGCTGACGTGGGAGGCCCGCTCGCCTTCTCCAGTCCGGACACCCCGGGCATGCCGGCGCCAAGCACGCGCACCGCGTGGGATTTCCTTCCAGATGGATGGGAGCTCGTCGCCGCAGCGGATCATGCCGCAGGTTGTGGCGGACACAACCATCTGCAGGTTGGCGCGTTCATCCGCGCCGTCGCCCCGGCCGGCTTCCAACCCGTGACGCAACTCGAGCATGCGCGGCTGGGCACCATCACCGCGCAGATGCGTCGGGTGGCCGAGCGCGAGCCGCACCTGAAGGCCGAGCAGGTTCGTGACGAGGTCGCCGCGGGACGCATGGTGATTCCCGCCAACGTGAACCATCTGCGGCATCAGCTCGACCCAATGGCGATCGGCCGCGCGAGCAAGACCAAGATCAACGCCAACATGGGCGCCAGCCCTGTCTCCAGCGGCACCGCCGACGAGGTGGAAAAGCTGAAGTGGGCCGAGCGTTGGGGGGCCGACACGGTCATGGACCTCTCGACGGGCGGTGATCTGGACGCGTGTCGCGAAGCCATCCTGCGGAACAGTACCGTACCGATCGGAACGGTGCCCATCTACAGCATGATCATCGGCCGCAAGATCGAGGATCTCACGCTGCCCATCATTCTGGAGACGCTTGAACATCAGGCGCGCCAGGGTGTCGACTACTTCACGATCCATGCGGGCGTGCTGCGCGAGCATCTTCCCTTCGTCAAGGATCGCCTGATCGGCATCGTGAGCCGCGGCGGCAGCCTGCTGGCGAAGTGGATGCTCGTGCACGGCAAGCAGAATCCCATGTACGACGCGTGGGAGGACATCTGCCGCGTGATGCGCGCGCACGACGTGACCTTCTCGATCGGTGACGGCCTGCGCCCCGGCGGGCTGGCCGACGCGACCGATCGCGCGCAGCTGGCCGAGCTGACCACGCTGGGCGAGCTCACCGAGCGTGCTTGGCGGCAGGGTGTGCAGGTCATGATCGAGGGCCCGGGCCATGTGCCCTTCGATCAGATCGAGTTCAACATGAAGTTGCAGCGCCGGCTGTGCCACGGTGCGCCGTTCTACGTGCTCGGGCCGCTCGTCACCGACGTCTTCCCCGGGTACGACCACATCACCAGCTGCATCGGCGCCACCGCTGCGGGCTATCACGGCGCCAGCATGCTCTGTTACGTCACGCCGAAGGAGCATCTGGGCCTTCCCAAGAAGGACGACGTGAAGCAGGGTTGCATCGCCTACAAGATCGCGGCGCATGCGGCCGACGTGGCGCTCGGGATTCCAGGCTCGCGCGACCGCGACGACGACCTGACGAAGGCACGCGCCGCGCTGAACTGGGAGAAGCACTTCGAGCTCAGCTTCGATCCCGACACCGCGCGCGCCTATCACGACGAGGATCTGGACGTGGACACCGACTTCTGCGCCATGTGCGGCCACGACTGGTGCAGCGTGCGCATCAGCAAGGAGATCCAGGAGTTCGCCAGCGGCAAGGCCGAGGGCTTCGAGCGCGGCAAGCCGGTGCGCAGCGCGGCGCTGACCACCGAGCAGCAGGAAATCCTGGCCAAGCGCGGCGTGCTCAGTCCCGAGGAGATTCACAGCCTCGCCAGCAAGACCAAGAAGGCGGTCGGTGCCGAGGCAGGCAAGGCCTCCTGTCACTCGGACTACGTGGATCCCGAGCAGGCGCAGCAGGTGCAGCAGGAGCGTCTGGTGCAGGTGAACGTGGCACCGGCGTTCAACATCTCCACCGAGGACCGTCTGATCTGACGCGGGGGCGGTGGGCGTTCGCGTCGGCGTGCGCCCGCCCTCGCATGCCATACTGGGCACCGTGCAGCCATCGACCACGAAGCCGCATCCGCCCACGCCCGAGGAGATGGCGTTCCTGAGCGTGCCACCGATGCGCTACCAGCGCGCGTATCTGTGGCTGCTGCTGCTGTCGGCGATCGACGTGATGTTCACATGGCACATCCTGCGGCGCGGCGGATCCGAGATGAACCCGATCGCGAAGCTCGTGATCGATCATTGGGAACTCCCTGGCGCGATCGCCTTCAAGTTCGCGCTGGTGCTGTTCGTGATCGTGAGCTGCGAGATCGTGGGGCGCAAGCGGGACCGGCTGGGCCGGACCCTGATCGGCACGGCGCTTGGCATCGCGACCATTCCCGTGGCGTGGAGCTTGGTGCTGCTCTCGATGCACGGCTTTCTGGTGAAGCCGGTCGAGCCACGCGATCTCTAGCGTCGCATCAGTCGCTCGATGTCCGAGACCGACTTGGGAATGTGCGAGGTCAGCACGCGCGGGCCGCGCTTCGTCACCAGCACGTCGTCCTCGATGCGGATGCCGATGCGCTCGAGCGGCAGGTAGATGCCGGGCTCGATCGTGATCACCGCGCCCTCGGCCACGGGCTCATCGGGGGTCGCGTCGTGCGTCTCCAGGCCCAGATGATGGCCCATGCCGTGCGGGAAGGCGTCGACGAACCCGGCCTTGCGGATCACGTCACGGCCCGCCTCGTCGATCTCGTGCAGGCGGCGTCCGGGTCGGCACGCGCGGATCGCGGCTTCCTGTGCCCGCAGCACCAGTTCGTAGATCTCTCGCTGGCGCGCGTCGAATCGCCCGCTCACGGGCAGTGTGCGCGTCACGTCGGCGCTGTAACCGCACCACTTGGCGCCGCTGTCCAGGCAGACCAGTTCGCCGGCCTCCAGCGGCTGATCGTTCGCGTGATAGTGCAGCACCGTGCTGTTGAAGCCGCCGCCCGCGATCGTGCGGAAGGCCAGGTCGCGCGCGCCTCCCTCGCGATAGGCCTCCTCGACGTTGCGTTGCAGGTCGAACTCGTTCATGCCAGGGCGCAGCGTGGCCATCGCGACATGGAAGCCGAGCCCGGTGATGCGACCCGCGTGCTCGATGCAGGCGACTTCGGCGTCGCTCTTGCGTGCGCGCATGGTGGCGAGCAGCTGCGAGCGATCCACGATGCCGCAGCCGGGCACACGCTCGCACACGCGGCGGAAGATCTCCAGGTCGCCGCTCACGGGCGAGGTGTGCGTGGCCAGCGGCATCAGCAGCGACAACGCGCGCGCGCGCCGCGCCGCGTCAAGCAGCTGCATGGAGAGCATGTTCGAGCGGAAGATCGTCGCGATGCCGGCGCGCTCGCGGAGTTCCGAGCCGATCTCGTGGCGGAAGCCGTCCCACTTCTCACGCTCGGGGTTCAGCGGACGCAGGAACAGCTGCACGCGACGGGCGGGGTTCGGGTTGCGCGGATCCAGCAGCAGCGCCGCGCCGGGCTCGTCGCTCATGCCGGTCAGGTAGTGGAAGTGCGCGTGCGCCTGGAAGGGATGGTGCAGATTCGGGTCCGCGTCGCCGGCGAGCACCAGTCCCACGGAGCCGTCGAGCGCCTTGAGCACGCGATCTCGCCGCTGTGCGAATTCGCGCGCGTCGATGGTCGGGGGTGCTTCGGAGCCGAGCGCTCCGGGCTTCTGGGTCCGGGCGGTGCGACGAACGGTCTTGGTGCGTGCCATGCGACGCAGCCTACGCCAACGTCCGCGCAAGAGGGTCAGACCCCGCGACCGGACCCGTCACGCCGCGACGCGCTTCGTCTTCGCCAGCAGCCGCTCCGCGTAGGTGTTCATCGCGTCGCGCAGCTGCTCGAAGCTGTCGAGCACGTAGAGGATCGGCTGATAGTGGTCGATCTCGAAACTCGTGTCGCAGACGCGGTCAAGGTCGAACGGCCGCCGCTCCACCTTGTCGCTCTCCAGCGAGTGACGGCTCTCACCGGGACTGGAGATCAGGCCGCTGCCGTAGACCTTCAGCCGCCCGCCTTCGCGGATGAGTCCGAACTCCACGGTGAACCAGAAGAGACGAGCGAGTCGCTCGGTCTCCGCCGGATCGCTGGTGGTCAGCGCCGCCCTGCCGTAGGTCTGCAGGAAGTCGGCGAAGGTCGCGTCGGCGTGCAGCGGCACGTGGCCGAAGATGTCATGGAAGATGTCCGGCTCGGGCAGGTAGTCGATCGACTCCTTCGGACGGATCACGATGGTGGTGGGGAACTCGCGCCGCGCCAGGCACGCGAAGAACGCCTTGGGCGGCAGGTAACCCGGCACCGCGCGGCTCTGCCACTTGGTCAGAGGCCACAGCCGCGCGTTGATGTCGGCCAGCGGCGGCACGCGATCGCGCCGCAGGTTGATGATCTCCGCGCCCGTCAGGTAGGTCTGGCTGGCGTTGTCCTTCAGGAAGGCCATCTGCCGGTCGAACAGGATCTGCCACGTCTCCTGGTTCTCCGCGGTGTACCCCTCGTAGCGCTGGTCGATGTAGCAGTTCGTGATGTCGTCGAAGCCGGGCTTGCCGAAGTTGTTCGCGTAGTTCTGCGCCGTGTCGGCCGACGCGTCGTCGATCATCGCGTGGTTCAGGCTGCCTGCGAACTTCTGCGCGCTCTTGTGGTGACTGCCGTCGGCCATGTGGACCTCCTAGTTCGCGGGCATTCTAAGCTACGGCTCCCGCCTTCAGGCCATGCCGGGCGTGAACGGCGCGGAGTTCCCCTCGATGAAACTCCGCACCTGCTCCGCCCGCTCGAACCGCAGCGGAAAGGGCAGTCGCGCCGTGTCATGCGCCCTTCGGATGTCGATGCCGCCGGGATCCAGTCCCACCGCGACGGGCTCCTTGCAGTCGACCTTGCAGGTGGTGCAGAAGGCCTTCAGGAATGATCGCGGCTGCGTGTTCAGGGCCTTCAGCAGCGACGCCTCGTCCTTCGCGAGCGGATTCGCCCGCATCAGCGCCTCGCCATCCACGAACCACTGCAGGTGCCGCGACGCGTCGATCTGCATGCGCGCCCAGCGCACGTCCTCGGGGTCGCCGTGGTACGCGCACCACCGGTCGCACAGGCCGGCGTGCTCGCCTTCGGGATCGAGCCGCTCCATCGTGACCATCACCTGCAGCCCCTCGTCGCCATCGTCGGGAAGCTCCAGCACCACCTCGACCGATCGCAGCATCGACTCCATCACCGGCGCCACGATGTGGCCGTCGGGCGCCACGATCACCTTGATCGGAACGCGATCGCCATCGAACCGGATGTTGCCGCGCAGGTTGGCGTGCAGGAAGGCGAGCGTCTGATCCACAGCTTCGTCGTGCATGCGCGCATGCTAGGGCCACCCAAGTGCATCTACACTGCGTGTGTGCCGACGCCGTCGACTGAAGATTCTCCGCGCGTGCGCGGTCACCACACGCGCATCGCCGTCGCCATCACGGTGGAGGGATCCGACGAGATCGCCACCGCGCTCCAGATGGCCCGTCATGAGGTCGGCAACGGCGCGGGTCTGGTGGAGTGGCGCGTCGACGCGCTCGCGGAAGAGGCGGGGGCGCTGCAGTCGATCCTGCGGCTGGTGCGCGAGAGCCCCGCGCCCTGCATCGTGACCATCCGGCATGCCGACGAGGGCGGCGCCTGGCGCGGTGACGACACCGATCGTGTCAGTCTGCTTGAGGCGATCGGTGCATCTGATTTCGGGCCGCGCTACGTCGATTTCGAGATGGCCCACCTGGCGCGCAGCGCGAACCTGCGTCAGAAGGTCATGCTGGCGGTCGACCATGCGAGCCAGCCACGCGACCTGAAGACCAGCCTGATCCTGAGCACGCACGACTTCGACGGCCGACCCGCGGATCTCACCCGACGACTCGCGGCCATGTGGGCTGAGCCCGCATGCGCCGTCGCGAAAATCGCGTGGAAGGCCCGCAGCGTGCGCGACTGTCTCGAGGCGTTCGAACTGCTTCGCGAGGCGCCCAAGCCCTTGATCGCGCTGTGCATGGGCGCGTTCGGCATGCCATCGCGCGTGCTGGCGGCGAAGTTCGGCGCGTTTCTCACCTATGCGCGTCCCGAGGGAGATCCCGGCACCGCACCCGGCCAGCCCACGGTGTCGCAGCTTCGCGAGCTCTACCGTTTCGACGCGCTCACGCGGGGCACCTGCGTGTTCGGCGTGGTCGGCTGGCCGATCGAGCATTCGCTGAGTCCGCATCTGCATAACGCGGGTTTCGGTGCCATCCACTTCGACGGCGTGTACCTGCCGATGCCCGTTCCACCGGAATGGGAGCACTTCAAGGCGAGCCTGCACGCGATGCTTGATTTCAAGCCGCTGGATCTGCGCGGGCTCAGTGTCACGCTGCCTCACAAGGAACATCTGGTCCGCTTCGTGCGCGAGAACGGAGGCCGGCTTGATCCGCTCAGCGAACGATGCGGATCCGCCAACACGCTGCTGGTCGGTGCCGATGGCGCGCTCGAGGCCGTGAACACCGACGCGCCTGCCGCGGTGGCCGCACTGGCGGTCGGGCTCGGCCTGGATCCGGATGCGTCGGCGCAACTGGCCGCAGGCATCGATGTCGCGCGCGTGCGCGACGGTGATTCCATCCGCCGACAGTGGACGGCGCGCCGTGTGGCCGTGCTGGGCGCGGGTGGCGTGGCGCGCGCGGTGGCTGCGGGGCTTTCGCTGGCGGGCGCGAAGGTGGTCGTGTTCAACCGCACGCAGTCGCGCGCCGAGGCGCTCGAGTCGCAGTTGCACAATCAGCCGATGCCGGGGGGCGGTCGCGCACACGTGGTGGCCGGGCGACCGAGTGAACTCGGCTGTGGTTGCTTCCATGCCTTCGTGAACTGCACCAGCCTTGGCATGGAGGGCGGCCCGGATTCGAAGGCCAGCCCGATCGAGGACGATGTCTCGCTGGATGGTTCGGTGGTGATGGACACCGTGTACCGACCGATGCGCACGCCACTGCTGCGTCTTGCGGCGTCACGTGGCGCACGCGTGATCGACGGTAGCGCCATGTTTGTGCGTCAGGCCGAGATGCAGTTCGAGCGCTTCACCGATCGCGCGGCTCCGGCAGGCCTGTTCCAGGGACTTCTGGAGGTCGCCCTCGGGGCGTGAGCGATGTCCAGCCGTAACGATCAGGCGCCATCGACGCACGGCGCCATGGGACGACAGGCCTGGCTGGCGCTCGGCGTTCTCAGCGGCCTCAACCTGCTCAACTACGCCGATCGATTCGTGGTCAGCAGCTTGCTGCCGATGCTGCAGAAGCCTGCGGCGGAGGGCGGTCTTGGTCTCGATGACACCCAGAGCGGATGGCTCTACTCGGCGTTCATCTTGGTCTACACCGTCACGGCGCCGATCTTCGGGCTGCTTGCCGATCGCGTGAACCGACTGCACATGCTCGCCGTCGCGGTCGCCTTCTGGAGCGTGCTCACCGCGGCGGGCGCGTGGGCCGCGGGCTTCTGGGCGCTGCTGTTCGTGCGTTCCGTGACCGGTCTTGGCGAGGCGGCCTACGCAAGCGTGGCACCTGCGCTGCTTGCCGACGAGTTCGGCCCACGACTGCGCAGCCGCGTGATGAGCGTGTTCAACGCCGCCATTCCGGTCGGTGCGGCGGTGGGCTTCATCATCGGCAGCACGGTGGGCGAGCACTGGGGTTGGCGGCACGCCTTCGTGGTCGCAGGCGGTCCGGGACTGGTGCTTGCCGTGCTCATCTACATGCTTCGCGACCCACCACGCGGCAGCATGGAGGATCACGCCGTGTCGGCGCACGCGCCGCCCACGCTGAAGGCGCTTTTGACCACATGGGGCAACGGACGGTGGCGACGCTGCACGCTGGGCTACGCCGCGCAGACCGCGTGTTTCGGCAGCCTTGGCTACTGGACGCCGCTTTACCTGCAGAAGATGAAGGGCATCGGCGGTGCCGTGGGCGGCACCACGTTCGGCGCGATCATCGTGGTCACCGGCCTTGCGGGAACGATGGCGGGCGGATGGTGGAGCGATCGTTGGCGCCGCACGAATCCAGCGGCGCATCTCTGGGTGTGCGCGATCACCACCGCGCTTTCGGTGCCCTGCATCATCGCGGTGGTGCTTGCGAAGGAGCCCTCCGTGGTCTGGTCGTCCGTCGCCGTCGCAAGTCTGCTGCTCGTGATGAGCACCGGCCCGGTCAACGCGCAGCTGGTCGACGTGCTGCATCCTTCCGAGCGCGGCACGGGCATGGCGCTTGCGATCCTTACGTTGCACCTGCTGGGTGACGTGCCCGGCGTGCCGCTGGTGGGCATGGTGGCCGACTGGCGTGGCATGGACGTGGCCTTCGGCATGCTGGCGGTGTTCGCGCTGATCGCGGCGGCGCTGTGGGCGTGGGCGGCGCGTCGGGATCGACCTTCGACGCTTGACCGCCCCGTATGATCGATCGCATGGCGCTTCGATACATGACCGCCGGCGAGAGCCACGGCCCCGGCATGCTGGCCGTGGTCGAGGGTCTTCCCGCGGGCCTTGCCGTCGACGCCGACTTCATCAACGCCGAGCTTCGCCGTCGTCAGGCCGGTTATGGCCGCGGCGCGCGCCAGCGGATGGAGACCGACACGATCGAGGTGTTGAGTGGCGTGATGCAGGGCCGCACGATGGGCGGTCCGGTCGCGCTGCGCGTGGCCAATCGCGATAGCCGACTGGATGATGCGGCGAAGACGCCACCCGTCCATCAGCCGCGGCCGGGACACGCCGATCTTGCCGGCAGCGTGAAATGGCTCACCACCGACTGCCGCGCCACACTCGAGCGCGCCAGCGCCCGCGAGACCGCCGCGCGCGTGGCGGCCGGCGCGCTCGCCCGCTGCCTGCTGCGCGAGTTCGGCATCGAATGCTTCGGCTTCGTGCGCTCAAGCCTGGATGTGCGCTGCGCCGCCGAAGTCACCGCCGAAAACTGGACTTCGTTGCGCGCCGCGCGTGACGCGAGTGAAGTCGGCATGCCGTGCGCCACATCGTCGCAGCAGCTCATCGATCGCATCCATCAGGCCAAGGTCGAGAAGGACACGGTGGGCGGCCTCGTCGAGACGCATGTCTTCGGCTGTCCGATCGGTCTGGGCACCTGCGTGCAGTGGCACGAACGCCTGGATTCGCGACTCGCCGCGGCGGTGATGGGCATTCAGGCCTTCAAGGCCGTCGAGATCGGGCTGGGTCGCGAGTGCGCGTTCCGGACCGGCAGTCAGGTGCACGATCCGATCGCCTACGACGCCGCCCGACGGGGCGAGCCGCATCTCGGCTTCGTGCGCACCACGAACAACGCCGGCGGTCTGGAAGGTGGCATGACCAATGGCATGCCCGTGGTGGTGACCGGCACCATGAAGCCCATCAGCACGCTGCTGCGTGGCATGCCAAGCGTGGACCTGAACACCAAGCAGTCGATCACGAGCGCCTACGAGCGCTCCGACATCAGCGCCATCGCAGCCGCAGGCGTGGTGCTGGAGAACGTGGTCGCGTTCGAGATCGCGGCCGCCTTCCTCGCGAAGTTCGGCGGCGACTCCATGACGCAGCTGCATGCCTCGCACGACGCCTTCCTGGACCTCGCTCGGCGCCTTCCACTGGCCGACTGAGCCCGCCGTTCTCACGAAATCTTGAACGAAACGGAGGATTTTCTTGCACACGCAAGGACCAATATCCACAGTAGTCGAGGCAGGAGGCATTCACCCATGGACCACGACGCAAGCGAGGGACGGCCGCAACTGGACTATCCGTGCGAGTGGGGTTACCGCGTGATCGCGGGACAGGAGAGCCACATCCGTCTGGCCATCCGGCAGGCGTTCGGCGAGCATCCCGTTCGACTGGGTGAGGTGCGACGCAGTTCAGGCGGCCGCTGGTGCAGCATGAGCGTCGACACCACCGTCGACAACGATGATCAGCGCCGCGGTTTCTTCGAGCGCCTGAAGCAGTCGGCGGGCATCCGACTGGTTCTCTGATCGCCGGAAACTGGCAGTGCTTCGCGGAGCCCTGGGCTGGTCGTGGTCCCGACCGCCCGGGGCTCGGCAGTTTTTGGGATCGTTAAACCCAATCCCATCATGGATTTAGGCCTCCGAAAGGGCTGGGCCGACCCATGCGGGTTGACTGTGCCGTTGTGAAACGGATTCTGGTGATGTTTGACAACCCGAAGACCGGTCGCAGCCCCCTCAGGGCTCCCGGTCGAACGGTTCGACAGGCGCCCTGCGGATGACCGCGACCGGTCAGCACAGCAGGAGCCGCCGATGCCCAGCATCACTCGCGCCCACAGCCGTGCAGACCAGAAACTCACTCGTCTTGTTCGCACCCTTGCTGCGCTGGTGGTGACCCTCGTCGCCGCTCGTGCGGGCGCCCAGGTGAAGGTCTGGGGTTGGAGTTCGCTGGATTCCGCGAACTCGCCCAACATGACCGGCATGGTCCGTGTCTATCCAGACGCCAAACCCGCCGATGTGGCGAAGATGCTGGCCGCGAAGCCCGCGGGGCAGCGTGTCCTCTGCATGCTTGGCTTCACGGAAATCCTCGCTTCCCACCCTCAAGACGCGTGCCGAAAGGTCGGCCCCAACGGCAAGGTGACGCTGACCAAGTACCCTGGCCCTTGGTGCGACAGCGGCGCCATCGTGGCCCGACGTCAAGTCGAGACTTTCCTCGATGGTCTTCGGGCTGCTGGTGTCCCGGTGATCGACGCCTTGGTGCTTGACAACGAGACCACGTTCTGGGCCGGCCGCTACATCACGAGCGACGGGGCGAACGTGAACGCGATCGAGGCGGATCCTCGCTTCCCCGCCCTTGCCAAGCGCCTCGGCTTCAAGAAGCTCAATCGTCTTGCGTGGGGCAGCAACGAGTATCACCGTTGGAACGAGGTCGTGTCGGCGGATTTCGATGCCGCCCTGCAGCGAGTCGTGGCCCAGCCCTTTCTTGCGCGCTGGCCCAAGGCCTCCGTGTGCAACTACGGGAGTGCACCGATCGCACAAGGCCACATGACCCCCGACATGAGTGGGCATGGCATCGTGCATGGCGGTCGTGGCTTCGGCACGCACGCCAGCATCAGTTTCTATGGCGAGAGCCTGCCTTGGATTCGTAATCGGCAGTTTCTCGGCGCAACGCTGAACGACTCGCCGTTCGACATGTTCAGGATCAACATGCACCGCGCGCGCGCAACGCTTGCGAATGGCCGGCGCCTGATGCCGTGGATCGCCAGCCGCAGCCTCGGCTGCAATGGAGAGGGCCGCGAACCAGGCAGCGACCTTGGGGCGTATCGCGCACCGATCGCCAATACGCAGTACTGGGACGAGAGCGTGATCCAACTGGTGATGCACGGATGTGACACACTTCTCATGTTCAATCCGGCGGCGTGGCGCAACGATCAGAATGCCAGTCTTTGGAACCGAGCCGAGGATCAGACTCGACTCGCAGCGATCGTGGCGGACATGAATTCGCGCCTGAGCGGTTCAGCCGGCGCCTCGCGCTGGTTCACGCTGCCCGGCCTTGAGGATCGCGTGCTCACCACCGGCCGCCGCGTGGCGGGCGGCACCCTCTGGCGCTTCAGCTTCGCGCCTGGCGTGGCCAGCGTGGTCGTGAGCCTGAAGAGTGGCGAGGTCCGCGAGGTCCTTCCCGAGGAAGGTGGCGTGGGCGCGTGGTACTTCGAGAGCGACAGCGAGCCGCTGGCGATCAAGTCGGATGGCTCCGATGTCGCCTGGACCGAGGCGTCGAAGGGCAGCACCTGGCCGGATCTCGACGACGACGGCACGCTGTCCGAGGGTGATGTCGCTCTGCTTCTCCTGGACATGGGCCAGGAGTCCGAGATGGACCTGGACGGCGATCGCACCGTGACCCAGCGTGACGTGGACTTCTTCCGCACCAACCGCCGTGGTTGGGCGCAGAAGGCCAGCGCCGGCCAGGGCTGGCGTCCCGGTTCGGTGCTGGTGGCGAGTGCTCGCTGAGCGTCAGGCGTGAATCGGAACAGGCGGGGCCTCGGGCTTGGGCTTGTGCCGAGCGAGGCCCCGCAGCGCTTCCAGGACGGGACCGAGTTCGCGCGCGGGGATGAGTCCGTGCAGTGAACCGGGCACCGGAAGCGCGCATCCACCATCCGCTGCCACGTTGAATGCACTTGCGGCCGTCGAGGCGTCCGAGCGCATCGCGGCCGCAAGACCCAGCGCCCACCACGCATCCGTGAGATCCGCCGAGGCATCCACGGCGGAGCGCAGCGCGCGCATCGCTTCGCTTGGGTTGCGCTCGCACACCAGGAACGCGATGCCCATGTTCAGCAGGACCGCGGGATCACGCGGGTGGAGTTGTCGCAGCGTGCGCAGTTTCGCGAGCGCGTCCTGATGGCCCGAGGGACCCATCCACATGCAGGCCACGGCCTCGTTCAGTGCACAGGCCTCCTGCATGCCCGGTTCGGCACCGGCCGTGCGGAACGCGTCACGCGCGCCCGCCCATGCGCGCGCCTGCAGCAGACGGACACCACGATCAAACAGCATGCGTGCCGCCGCCGGTCCCGTCCGCGCGGCGGATGCGGGATCCGGGTGGCGTTCGGGAACCTGGTCGCGTACAGGCACCGGGTCGCGTACAGGCACCGGGTCACGCCTAGGCGCCGGGTCGCGCGTGGGAACCGGGTGGCGTTCGGGCGTCGGGTCGCGTACGGGAACCGTCAGCTTCGCCGGAGGCGCGGCGATCACGGCCTCGCGTTCTCGCCGCGGGAACAGCTGATCACCCAGCAGCGCGACCTCCAGTGGGACCTTCAGGCGCACCACGCGAATCGTGCCCGACTTGAATCGTGCCACGCATGGGCATCGGCGTCCGCCGCCTGCGGATTCCGGCAGCACGTCCGCCATGGTGGTGAGCGTGAGCAACACACCGGTTCCGTAGGCCTTGAACCAGCGGAATCCCTCGGGTGCCGCATCCTGCCCGCGCACCATGCGCGAGATCGGTCGCCCATGCAGCTGGTTCAACGTGCGCAGGGCGTTCTCGAAGTCCTCCACGCCAAGAATCACTCCGCCCTCACGCTCACCGGCCTGGATGCGCATCTCGCGCAGATGCTGACGACCCATCACGCAGTCGCGCAGGGCCGCGTCGGACGCCACAAGATCCTCCAGCGACTTCAGGTCGCGCAGACGTGACGGTCGAGGCAGCGATCCATGCGCCAGCACAAGTTCATCGGGCAGCAACGCAAGCGCCGGCAGACGCGCCGCGACCGCCTCGATCGCCTCGCAGGTCTCCTCATGCAGCCCTGCCACGGCAGTCGGATGCGGCATCGTCCGGATGCCAGATGGCATGTCCAGAGGCAGTGGCGCACACCACTCACGATCGCCTCGCAGCAGAAGCGTGCGCTCGGGTGCCGACACGAATCGCTCCAGCACCAGTGCCGCGCATGCGGCGTCACCCGCGTTGCCACCGGTCCAGTCACCCAGGAACGCGATCGCGGCCGGTGCATGTGCACGATCGGCCTCGTGGATGAACGCAAGCGCCGACGCCAGCGCGATCGCGTCGCCGCGCACGTCGCCCACGATCCACAGCGGCTGCGTCTCGGGTAGTCGCGCCAGCGTGCACACCGCTTCACCCGCGCGACCGAACTCGGAGGCCATGCCGCCCGCGCTCAGGATCTGCTGCGATCGCATCGCCGCATCGCACGCACGGCGCAGCGCCACGTTCACGTCGGCGAGTGACGCGACGGTCTGTCGCACCGACTGCATCACGGCCGCGGCCCGCGGATCGGACAGGTCCACCAGAGCCAGCGGTCCTGGCGGCGGGGGGCCCTGATGTTCGCCGAAATCGCTCACGGACGGTGATCGTAAGCGCATGCTTGGAACCTGCCGAATCCAGAAGTGCCGGGCGCGCGATTCCCTGTCCATGAAGCACGCCCTCCGACGCCTGATGCTTGGTGCCGTGTCCGGGATCGCCGCCCTGACCGGATTCGCTTGTGCCCAATCCGCGCCCCAGACCCCCGAACTCCTCCAAAAGTGGAAGGACAAGCCCATGTACACGATCCAGACCCGCACGCTCGAGGGACAGCCGATGAATCTGGGCGACCTGAAGGGCAAAGTCGTGCTGGTGGTGAACGTGGCCAGCCGCTGCGGCTTCACCCCCCAGTACACCGATCTAGAGGCGCTCTACCAGCGCTTCAAGGACAAGGGCCTGGTGATCCTGGCCTTCCCGTGCAACGACTTCGGTGGCCAGGAGCCAGGCAGCGCCAAAGACATCCGCGAGTTCTGCTCGACCACCTACAAGGTCACCTTCCCGGTCATGGAGAAGGTGCAGGTGAAGGCAGGCGCGGGGCAGTCCGAACTCTTCGAGTATCTCGGCACTCGAACCGGCAAGTTGCCTGGCTGGAATTTCAGCAAGTACCTGGTCGGCAAGGATGGTCAGCCTGTCGCCTTCTATCCCAGTTCGGTGAAGCCCGGAGATTCCGCACTGGCGCAGGCCATCGAGCAGGCCCTGGCGAAGTGACGCGCGTCAGGTCGGTCGCTGCGACTCCTGGATCGCCTGATCCAGGCGAAGGGCGGTGCCGCGGCGCAATGGTGCCATCGCCTCGACGGCCGCAGCACTGACCAGCAGCGCGAAACCAAGCCACACCGGCACGAACCCGGTGAGAATCGCCAGCGCGCCCAGCACCGCCTGCGGTGTCGCGGTGTCGGCCATGGGCATGCAGGCTCGCAGCGAGGCGAACCAAGGCACGCGTCCCCACAACCACACGCCGAACGCCGCGCCAATCCACTTCAGGTCCTCCGCCACGAACACGGCGAGCGCGAACCAGGCCTCCCAATCGGCGATGGGATCGACTCGGGAGGCGCCGATGGCGACGGCGGCGGCGGTCGCCGGTCCAGCCAGACGCACGAGCAGTCCAGCGGGGGCCGTCGCAAGTCCCCATGCCGCCAGCGCGGTCGCCCATGGCAGCAGCCATGCGCTGGTGTGTGATTCGTCGACCACCCAAGCCACGCACGCCAGCGTGATCGCGCAGACGCCGTTCATGCCGCGGGCGGCATCAAGCACGCTTGCGCGTGCACCCAACAGACGAACCGCGGTCCAGCGGTCACGAGCCTGCAACGCCGGCGCGCCCAGACAGGCGATCGCCAGACCACTCAGCCACCAGACTTGCGGTTCAGGATCACGCGAGAAGGAAAGCGCCACCAGCAGAAGCGCCGCCGGCGCAGCGAGACACCACGTTCCGACCGGCCCTCCACCATCCTTCCACCACGGGATGCGACCGGCCATGGGCGATGCCACCGTCATCACGATCGCTGCAAGCATCGCCACCACCCACGCCGCATCCTCGTCAAATGCCCTGCGTGAGTTCGCGAACCGCGTCGCCGCCGCGGCACGCTCCGCCTCGAGCCCCGCGAGCTGCTCCTCGTCCATGATCGCGCCCTGAGGGCCGGCGACCATCGAAGTCACCTCGATCGCGCGTGCGGCCTGGAACAGGGCGTTTCTCGTCTCACCCGCACCCATGAAGAAGCGCGCGAAGGCTCGATCATCCAGTCGACCAAGCCCCTGCACGCCCAGCAGTGCGCCGGTCAGCAGCCCCGCGATCACCCACGACCGTCGCAGTCCACAACTTCGAAGAAGCACGCCCAGCAATGTCGCCGTCAGCGCGGCGATCGCGCATCCGGCCAGACAGTCGATCGAGGCGTGCGGGGGCATCGGGCGCGTACAGTACGCCGCCCGCACCGGTTCTTGCACACCCTGCAACGCGCGCGGAATTCCACACAAGGCCCCGTCGACATGTCGTCCTGCCTCTCCATCCGGATCGTCCTTCCTTCCCTTCTTGCGCTCGTGACCGGTCTCGCGCGTGCCGACGAGGCCCCGATCCGTCGCACCCCGGGCGCCGACGCATTCCGTGCGGTCATCGATCTTGCACCGGAGTCCGCGCTGGGCGTCTTCGTGGTGCCGAACCTGAAGCTTGCCTCCGATGACATGGCCGAGTGTCTGGCGCGCATCGAGGGGGACGCCTCGGCGGTGCCGCTGCGTCCGCTCGATCTGGTTCGCGCGCAGACCGGTGTGGGCGCGGGCATCGACGAGAGCGGATCTCTGGTGCTCTGGTCGCAGATGACTGAGGGGCGTGCGGAGTTCTGCGTGCTCGTTCCGGTCACGGATGGCAAGGCCGCGATGGAGTCGAGCCTGAAGCCGGCCGCCGATGGCCAGCCCGGCTTCGATCATCCGCAGTACGGTCGGTTGCATGCGCGCGACCTGGGTCGGCACATCTTGGTGTCGCGAAGCAAGCAACTCGTCGACGCCTATGGGCAGAAGCCAGGCCTTGCGAAACGCATCACCGATCGCGTGGGAATCCGAGGCACCGAAGTGCTCTTCTCGGGCGATGCCGCGGCGTGGGGCGGTTCCGACGCGATGCGCCAGATGCGCGAGCAGGGCGAGTCGATGCAGCGCGGCCGGGCGCGTGGAGCGCAGGCCGAAGGCGGCGATGCTGCGGCGCCCGCGGCTTCCAAGGAGGCCGCCGCCCGCGCGGATCTTGACGGCAACGGCGAGGTCGACAACGGCGATCGCGCCATGCTTCTGCTGGAGATGGGCGAGCGCGGCGAGAATCGCGCCGATCTGAACCGCGATGGCGTGGTCGACGACAAGGATCAGGTGCAGCTTGATGGCCTGATGGGGCGGAAGGTGAACGCGCAGGTCGGGCCGGCGACCGCCGCCGAGGCCGCACCCGCAGCTGACGTCGCGCCCGCAGCCTCGAACGATGGCGTGCAGGACGGCGTGGTCGCGATCGATCTTGATCCGCTCGGCGTCTCGATGCGCACCTTCGCGGTGATGTCCCCTGAAAGCGCGATGGGTCGAGCCACCAAGGGCGGCGCGCGTGGTCAGCCCGCCAAGCTCACACGGCTTCCAAAGGGTCCCTTCGTGGTCGCCTTCGCTGCCGACATGCGCGGTCTGGGTGGCGGCGGCGCGTTCCTGGATCTTGCCTCGCAGGTGCCTGGCGCACCCGCGATTCCCGAGTGGATCCGCGAGAACCGCGAACTGCTCGAGGGCATGCAGTTCGCGATCTATCCCAGCAAGCTCGGCATGGCTGGTGGCGGCGTGCTGAACGAGGCGATGGCGTGGCTTGCCACGCAGGATCCCGCCAAGGCGCGCACGCTCATGCGTGACTGGATGAAGGGTCAGGCCGGCATTGACGGCGCGATGGAGCGCAAGGTGACCTGGGAGGAAGGCCGCGCGCTGAAGGACGGAACCACCGCTGATGCCTACGCCGTCACCGAGGCTGCGGCCCCGAAGGACGCCGCGGCTCCGGCGGCCGGCGCGCGTCGACGCGGCATGGATCCCATGCAGCGCATGGCGCGCACGATGATCTTCGGCCCGCGCGGTCCGCATGGCTTCGCGAAGGAGATGCCGGGTGGCCTGCTGGTCACCTTCAGCCAGCGACCCGACGTTCTGCAGCGCGGCATGCGCGCCGCCGAAGGCAAGGACACGCTCGAGACCGAGCCCGTGATCGAGGCCTTGCGCTCGTGGATCGCGCCCGACGCGGACATCGTGGGCTATGTGGGAGTCGGTTCGCTGCTGTCGGTCGTGCGGCAGGCTGCGAACAGTTTCCCGGGCATGAGCCTGCAGCTGCCCGATGCGCCGCCAAGCCTCGAGCCCATCGCCTTCTCGGTCGAGGTGCAGGATGGCCATGTCGAGACCTCGACCATGGTGCCGACGGGCGTGATCGGCGTGATCACCGAGGCGTACAAGGCGTCGCAGGTTTCCGAAGGGGAGGACGGCTTCAACGCCGAGCCCGCCGATCCAGATTCTGCGCCCGCGCAGCCAAAGGGCCAGAAGTCCGGCGCGCCGCGAGGCAAGCCGTCGCCCGACGAGGATCCGTGAGCGACACGCGTATCGCCTCGCCGCAGTTGATGGGCATCCTCAACTGCACGCCAGACTCGTTCCATGCCGGCGGTCGCACCATGAGCGTGCCTGCCGCGATCGCGCATGGCCTTCGCATGCGTGACGAAGGTGCCGACTGGATCGACGTGGGCGGCGAGAGCACGCGGCCCGGCGCCGAGCGCGTGTCGGCAGACGAGCAGATCCGCCGCGTGGTGCCAGTGATCGAGGGGCTGCGCGCGGCCGGTGCAGATTGCATCAGCATCGACACCACACTGTCGGCGGTGGCGGAGCGGGCGCTGGCCGCGGGGGCCAGCATGGTCAACGACGTGAGCGCTGGCCACGAGGACCCGCGGATCCTCCAGGTCGCGGCGGCCGCTGAGGCGGAACTTGTGCTCATGCACCGCCTTGCGCCTCCCGATCGTGATCGCTTCAGTGATCAGTACGAGCATGAGCCGGTGTATGCCGACGTGGTGTGCGAGGTCTGGGCATGGCTGATGGCGCACGCGCGTATCGCCGAGCGCGCGGGTGTCCCCAGCGAGCGCATCGTGATCGATCCCGGCTTCGGCTTCGGCAAGAGCGTGGCGCAGAACTTCGAGATGTTGCGTCGGCTTGGCGAATTCACCCAGTCGGGGCGACGCGTGCTGGTCGGTCTTTCGCGCAAGAGTTTCCTGGGCGCAGTGGTGGGGGCGCCCGATCCGGCGGATCGGCTGCCCGCCACGCTGGCCGCTGCGGCGCTGGCGCTTCGGGGCGGGGCGGCGATCCTGCGCGTGCATGATGTCGCACCGCACGCGCAGGTTCGTGCGGTGTTCCGGTCGGAACGGGGTTGCTAGGATCGGTGCCCTGTCCGCGAACCGTTCCGCGGGCCTTCACACGCAACTCCTCCGAGGCATTTCCATGGCCAGCGCGAACACCCTCGAGTTCACCGACGCAAACTTTGAGTCCGAGGTCCTGAAGAGCAACGTTCCGGTGCTCGTCGACTTCTGGGCGGAGTGGTGCATGCCATGCCGCATGCTCACCCCGACCATCGACGCGCTTGCCAGCGAGACCGCCGGCAAGGCGAAGGTCGGCAAGGTGAACGTGGATCATCATCAGGGCATCGCCGTGAAGTACGGCATCCAGAGCATTCCCACCGTCATGCTGTTCAAGAACGGCCAGATGGTGAAGAAGTGGGTCGGCGTGGTCCAGAAGGGCACGTTGGCCGAGGCGCTGGCGGCCCCGTGATCCTCCGAAATCGGCGTTCGGGCGATCAAGCCGCACGGCGGTACGTCCGAGAGTCGATCGGTGGGTGTGCTGGCGTGAGCGGGGGCTTTGGGTACACTCATCGACCCGTTGGACCATAGGGTCCGGCGCACAATTCAAGTCACTTCCCTGGGCCTGTAGCTCATTTGGGAGAGCGCTTCCATGGCATGGAAGAGGTAGTCGGTTCGAGCCCGATCAGGTCCACTCAAATTTGTCGCCGCCCTCCGGCGGCGAAAGAGACATGTCGCCGCCAAAGCGGCGAGACTGAACGAGTTGCCGCTCCCGAGGCGGCAATTCTTCGTTTTGGACTGACGCTCCTCGTTCGCCCCACTCCCAGATACGAACCGTGGTCCAGCAGCAGCGCGATGTCGGCCGCGCTCACAGGTACTTCCACTTCATGCGAAGCGCATCCTGCCTGCTGTCTCTCCTGCTCGCCACCCACTGTCTGGCGTGGGGCGGTGATGGTCACCGCATCGTCGGCACGCTCGCGTCCTCGGACCTGACGCCCGCGGCCGCTGCGGCGATGCGTGAGCTGCTCGGCGACGAGACATTGGCCGACGCCTGTCCCGCGAGCCACCCGACGCGAAGGAGGGGGTGAACGACGCCTCCTTGCAGGCATGGATGCCCGTGGTGAATGAGCGTCTGCAGATGGCGGGAGTGCGACTGGCCGCGGTGCTGAACGTCGCGCTTGATCCCAAGCCGGAATCCAAGCCCACTGCCGCGCCGCGGCAACCCTAGAACGCGAACTTCGCCCGCAACGCGCCCACCATGAGAAGTCAGCCTGCGGCTACACGTTGCCGACCAGCGGCTGCTGTTGGATGCGCGGGTTCACGTTGATGAATGCCAGCGACTGCTCGCAGCCCCCCGCATGTCTTGCACGGTCTTCACGGTGCGCGGCATCGCCGGCGTGCGTGGACGGGGTAGGCTTGCTCGCGATGTGGATGCACCGACTGGCTTGGACTCTTGCGCTTCTGGCTTCGTGCGTGGCCCGGGCTCATGCGGGCGCGGCCAAGACGTTCGATCATGTGTTGATGATTTCGGTGGATGGATTGCGGCCCGAGTGCGTGGGACCGGAGCTTGCCGAGGCCTATCCGGGTCTGGCGCGTCTGGCGCGCGGCCCGCACACGCTGGACGCGCGCTGCGATCCTGACTGCTCGATCACGCTTCCGAATCACGTCTCCATGGTGACGGGGCGGCCGGTGGCAGGAGAAGCTGGTCATGGATGGACGGAGAACACGGATCCGCCTGCGCGACGACATGGCGGCGCACTGTCGCTTCGCAAGGGCAGCGACATCGAAAGCATGTTTGATGTCGCACATGATCATGGTTTGCACACGGTGCTCGTGGCGGGCAAGTGGAAGTTCGCGCTCTTCGAGCAGAGTTACGGTGAAGACGCCACCGATCAGGATCAGATCGCACCCGATGACGGGAAGGACAAGATCGATCTGTTTGCCTGCACGCCGGAACCAGTGGGCATCGTGGAGTTGGTGTTGGCCTCGATGCGCACCGCCGCAAGCAAGGGCAAGCGCAGCCTGATGATGGTGCATTTCCCGAACGCGGATTTTGCGGGCCACGGCACGGGGTGGGACCTGACTGAAGGTTCGGCCTACCGCAAGTCGGTGCAGGCGATCGATGAGGCGCTGCGTCACATGCTGTCGGCCATCGACTCGGATCCGGCCCGGAAGGGCCGCGTGGCGATCGTGCTCACGACGGATCATGGGGGTGGGGTGCCGTTCAAGAGTCACACCGATCCAGCCGCACCGCTGAACTTCCGCATTCCATTGCTGGTGTGGCTGGGTGCCGACAGCGAGCCTGTTGATCTGTACGAGATCAACGCTTCGACCCGCACCCGTCCGCCACCCGGCGAGCGCATGGCCGCCGCGGGCGCGCCTCCGATCCGCAACGCCGACGCCGGCAACCTGTCGCTGGCGCTTCTGGGTTTGCCCGCGATCTCGGGCAGCGTGGCGAACGCGAAGCAGGATCTCGCGACGGCGCCACCGACGCCCGCTGGGGGTGCCGCGAAGGCGCCTTGAGCGTCGCGGTACGCTGCCCCGCATGACCGAGGCGAGCCTGATCTGGAATCGCGCGGAGGGCACCACGACATTTCCGCTCACGCCTCCGGGCCCGCTTCTGATCGGTCGTCTGCCAACCTGTCAGATCGTCTTGAATGATCCGAAGGTCAGTCGTAGCCATGCGCGCCTGGATTGCGTGTCCGGTGTCTGGCGCGTACAGGATTCAGGAAGTCAGGCAGGCACCGAGTTGAACGGACGCAGGCTTGCCGCGAATGAGTCGCACGAACTATCCGATGGCGATGTGCTTGCCTGCGGACCGATTGCGATGGAATTCAGCATGGCCGGCGCGCATGACGCCACCATGGTGGGCGGTGCGGATGACGCAAAAGAGGCCTTCGAGCGACTGCTGGCGGGGCGCAATCAGGATTTTGGCCATGAGCATCTGGCGCTGCTGCTGGACCTGAGCGAGACGCTGCAGCGCGAGAGTTCCGAGCAGGACATGCGAGCCAAGCTGGTCGAGGCCGTCGATCAGGCCACGCGGTTCGCGAACGTCGCGTTCGTGCGCCGCTCCAACTCGACCGACGGCGTGGAGGTGCTTGAGAGCGTCGGCGAGGTGACGGATCGGTCCGGTCGCCTGCGCATGAGTCGCACCATGCTGCGCAACGCCCGTGATGGCATGGTGCTGGTCACCGACAAGGGCGGCGCGGGCGATGAGGCGATCGTCGCAAGTCTAGAGCGGGTCGCGGTGAACCAGGCCTTCTGCATGCCGGTGGGCGAGCAGGGTCGCTTCGGCTTCCTCTACGCCGACAACGGCACTGGGCGTGGCGATCTGGGTGAGCGGGAGCGCCTGAAGGAAGCGGCCCGCGTGTCCAACGCGCTGGTCCGGATGGCGGCTTCGCAGTTTGAGAAGCTTGCGCATGGTCGCGACATGGTGCAGCTCATTGCTGACGCGGTCGATCGCCGCGATCCGTGCACCGGTGGTCATTCCCGTCGAGTCGCGCGGCTGGCGCGCGTGGTCGCGCAGGCTGCCGGACTGGATGAGCGCATGTGCACGCTGGTCCATGACAGCGGTCGTGTGCATGACATCGGCAAGATCTCGGTGCCTGACCGCGTGCTGCTGAAGAACGGACCTGGCCGCCTTGACGAGTCCGAGTTCGCCGAGATCCGAAAGCATCCGCAGGCGGGTCATGACCTGCTGCAGGCGTATCCGATCATGCAGGCGGTGCTGCCAGGCGTGCTGGATCATCACGAGAAGTGGGACGGCACCGGCTATCCACGCCGAATCAAGGGCGAGGAGATCTCGCTGCTTGGTCGTGTGCTCGCCGTGGCGGACGTGTTCGACGCGATCACCTGCAAGCGACCCTATCGCGACGCATTTCCCTTGCAGAAGGCGCGCTCCATCATCGAGGAAGGTTCCGGCACGCATTTCGACCCGGCAATGGTGAAGGCGTTCATGTCCATTCCCGAGTCGGAACTGCGGACCTACATGGAGTAGACGGACGGCACTTCGACCCCCGCCGCCTCGAGACGGCGCGCGATCACCGCCTCGGCACCCTGACCAAGCCGGTGCACGAACACCACAAGGGGATCGGTGCCGTTGCCGCGCAGTGTGCGCGCCCATGTGTCCGCGTCGGCGGCGCCGCCGCGCACCTTCACGTCGACCTCGCCTGCGTTCAACGCAGTGAGTCTCCGCGTGAGATGATCGATGCGCGCGGGACCGCTCTCGACGCATTCGAACCACCGGAACCAGGGCGAGGGCGCCGACGGCGGTTCCGGCCGTGTGCAGAGTCCAAGGCCCGCGGCGCGTTCGTGAAGTCCTTCCGCGCACGCGGCCACAGGAAGCAATCCGGTCCGCTCAAGCGACGCGTCGGGCTCGGCGATGTATCGATGCCACGCGTCACACGGTGCCCACGCGGGATCCCCGCGCCCCGGCGACCATGTCGGTACGCCGGCGATCTCGAAACCTTTCTGCAGCAGCACCGCAAGTCGCCGGCCCTCGTGTCGCGCGAGCGATCCCGTGGTGAGCACGGCCTGCGTCAGACGGCCACCGCGTGAAAGCACCGCGAGTTCCGCGCCCGCGGGTGCCTGATCGGCGGGGATCTCCACACCGGGCCCAAGTTTCACCATCAGTCCGTCGAGGCGCCTCGACAGGGCCAGAATGAACGCGCCGTCCGGCATCATCGCCTGCCATGCGTGCAATCGTCGCGCGGAGCCTTCCTCACGACGCGCGGGGTCGAGGTGCGCCACGCGTTCGTCGAAACGCAGCGTGGTCACGTCGCCGACGACGGCGGATGCGTTGGCGTTGCGCCCGGCCATCCATGCGCGTTCGGGTCGCAGATCCACGCCGCGCACCGAAGCGACTCGCGCGATCGCGGCAAGGTCCACGCCCGTTCCGCAGCACAGATCGACGATCGGCACCGCGTCGCGAAACCGTTCCGCCTTCCAGCGAGCGCTCGCGTCGTCGCTCGCCTGCGCGGCACCCTCGCGATCGCACCAGTACGTGGCCCATGCGTCGACGCGGCCGCGGAGCGATCGCCGCGCCTGAGCCACCTCAAGAGCCGCGGATGCGGTCGCGGCGTCCAGCGTGCGTCGCAATCGCTCGACCTGCGCCGGTCCGGGCGCCTCCCATGTCATCGCCTCGGCGAGCGCCCGTGCGCCATCGCCGTGCGTCAGGCGCTCCAGCGAATCAACGGACAGCATCGGTGGCAGCGCACGGTGGTGTCGCGCCCGTGGTGCCGGGGCCAAGAAGCACGGCCATCCAGCGAAGGTCCTCGCTGTTGTCGAGCAGGATCTTCACCACCATCGTGAGCGGCACGCTCAGCAGCATGCCGATCGGTCCGAGCACCCATCCCCAGAACACCAGGCTCAGGAAGACCACAGCCGCGCTCAGGCCGAGTCGTCGGCCGAACAGTCGCGGCTCCAGCACGTTGCCGATGACGACATTGATCACCACCTGCGCGGCGACCATGCCCAGCGCCCATACCCAGTCGTTCATCGCCAGGCACAGCAGCACCGCAGGCACCGCCGCGATGATCGCGCCGAAGGTCGGGATGAAGTTCATCAGGAACGCCAGCAGTCCCAGCAGAAGCGCGTACGGCGTTGACAACATCCAGCAGGAGACCGTGACCAGCACACCGGTCAGCAGGTTGGTCTGGAGCTTCACGGCGAGGTAACCCTGCACATCGGCGAGGATCGCCTCGAAGCGATCCAGATCATCGTCGGCACGTCCGGTGATCTGTCGGATCTTGCCCGGGATCACCGCAGCCTCGGCCGCCAGGAACGCGAAGGTGAGTAGCACGAAGAGGCCATCCTTTGCAAGACCGGCCAGCGCACTGAGTCCGCTCGTGGCATAGCCGATCAGATTGCCGGGTCGCGCCTCATCCACCAGCGACGAGAGGTCCGCCGTGATGTTGCGCTCCTTCAGCCAAACATCGATCTGCCCCAGCCGATCGTTCAGAATCATCTGATAGCCGGGGAGATTGTTGGCAAGCAGGGCCACATTGCGCGTCACGATCAGCGTGGCGATCGTGAGCACCGCCACTACCAGCGCCAGCAACGCCACGACGGCGGCCCAGCGTGGCACACCCACGCGACGCAGCCATGCGAGCGGCGGCAGCGAGATCACCGCGAGGAAGGCCGCCGCAAGCACGGGCACGATCAGTCCGCTCGCCATGCGCAGTCCCGCGATCACCACGACCGCGCAGGCGCCAGCCACCAGGAATCGCGTGCCCTTGCCAAGGCCTGCGTTCGACATGACGGGAAGTCTACGAGCGACTGCGCTACCGTTGTGTCATGCCCGCGCGGCGCGAGGAACCATCGCTCTTCGGCCATTCGCCGCTTGATCGCGCGATGGAGATCGTGGCGCCGGCGCCCGTGTCGCCCGCGTCGGCTCGGATCGCGGCGGAACTTGGGCCGCGCGTTCGTCTGGGCACCAGCAGCTGGTCCTTTCCGGGCTGGCGTGGGTTCGTGTACGCCCAGCGGGCACCGACCTCCGAGATCGCCTCGCAGGGACTTGCCGCCTACGCACACCAGCCACTGCATGCGACGGTGGGGCTCGATCGGGCGTTCTACGAGACACCGTCCGTCGAAACGTTGCGATCGCTCGCCGCGCAGGTGCCCACCAACTTCCGCTTCATGGTGAAGGCGCATCAGGCCTGCACCCGCCCGTTCCTGCAGCTCGATGGCAGCACGCTGGGCGATGTGGCCGCGGCGCGACTGCATGGTGCCGGCAATTCGCGCTTCCTTGATGCCGCGTGGGCCACGGATGCGGTGGTGGGTCCGATCGTCGAAGGGCTTGGCAGCGTGTGCGGACCCATCCTGTTTCAGTTCGCGCACCTTCCCGTCGGCAAGGGCGAGGCCATCGCGAGCGAGGGCGCGTTGCTTGATCGGCTCGACGCCTTTCTGGCGAAGTTGCCCAAGGGTCCGCGCTACGCCGTCGAGTTCCGCAACGACGCGATGCTGCGTGGTGCATCGTGCGGGCAGTTCGTGCAGGTGCTTCGCACGCATGCCGCGATCCCGGGCATCGGGCTGATTCCGTCCATGCCGAGCGCGGCGCGTCAGGCCATCGCCTTGCGCGAAGCGGGCCTGGATCCGTCGCGTCAACCCGTGCTGCTGGTGCGCTGGCTGCTGGGTCACGGCCTTGGCTACGAGGAGGCCCGCGGCATCTACGAACCGTTCGATCGCCTTGCCGCACCGGACGTGGCCGTGCGCCACGAGATCGCCGCGCTTGTTGCGGCTTGCCAGAGTTCCGGCGGCGAGGCCTTCGTGATCGTGAACAACAAGGCCGAGGGCAGCGCCCCGCGCTCGATTCCCCCGTTGGCCGAATCGATCCAGGCCGCCCTTGCGAAAGCGCACCACACCCCGGAGCCCATGCCGTCATGAACGCGAACCTGATCGTCAGCATGTTGCTTGCCGTCCTGCTTCAGCAGGCGGAGCCGCCCACCTCGCCGTTGCCCAACGCGAACAAGGGTCCGATCCCGCGCATCCGCGTCTCGCGACTCTTCCCGTCGCTACAGCTCCGCAGGCCGGTGCAGGCGCTGCAGGCGCCGGGTGACGCGCGCTCGCTCTTTGTGCTCGAGCAGGCCGGACGCATCGTGCGGCTGGATCTCCAGGACGCCTCGGTCACCGAGGCGCCGACGTGGATGGACATCCGCGAGCAGGTGCACGATCGCGGCAACGAGGAAGGCCTGCTCTCGCTGGCTTTCCATCCGAAGTTCGCCGAGAACGGCCAGTTCTTCGTGTACTACTCCGCCACGAGCCCGCGCCGAAGCGAACTCACGCGGTTCACGGTCGATCGCACGTCGGGCAAGCCTGACATCCGCAGCGCGAAGGTGCTGCTCGAGATCCCGCAGCCCTATTCGAACCACAACGGCGGTACCGTGCTCTTCGGTCCTGACGGCATGCTGTACTTGAGCATCGGCGATGGTGGGGCTGCGAACGATCCACACAACCACAGTCAGAACCCGTCCACGCTGCTTGGCACGGTGATCCGGATCGACGTGGATCGCGCCGTCGATGGCAAGCCGTACGCGATTCCCGCAGACAATCCATTCGTGGGCAACGCCAAGGCCGCGCCTGAAGTGTGGGCCTACGGGCTGCGCAATGTCTGGCGCATGAGCTTCGATCGTGGCAGCCGCAAACTCTACGGTGGCGATGTGGGCCAGAACGCCTGGGAGGAGATCGACATCATCCAGCGCGGCGGCAACTACGGGTGGAATGTTCGCGAGGGGCGTCATGCGTTCGCGCCGGCGCGGCCCGGAGCCCTCAACACGGACTATGTCGAGCCTGTCGCCGAGTATGGACATGGCGAGGGCGTGAGCGTGACCGGCGGCTTCGTGTACCGCGGCGCACGATTCCCCACACTGCAGGGTGTCTACCTGTACGCGGACTACGCCTTCGGCACGATCTGGGGTCTTCGATGCGGCGATGGTGGCTGCGGCGAGCCCGTAGTCGTGTGGAAGCGCGGCGCGGCCACACAGATGTGGAGCAGCTTCGGTGAGCTCCACGACGGCGAACTGGTGCTGTGCGCCTTCGATGGCGGTGAGTCAGGCCCGGGAAGCTTGTGGAAGATCGACGACGTCGAGGGCAATTGATCCGCGGTCAGCCGCCGATGTAGCCCGGCGAGTTCCACCAGGGCTCGCCGCCATTGGGATAGTTCGACTGATCGACGCACGGATCCTCGTTGTCGCCGTCGTCAAGGTCGTAATAGGGCAGCGGTTCGCCGCCCGCGTCCATGCTGCGCTGCTGCAGTTGCGTGGGTGACATGGAGTCAGGGAAAGGCGAACTCTGGCAGCTTGCCAAGGCAAGCGCGCAAAGCAGCGCCCCGTGTATGCACGACGCGTTCACTCGACCACCTCCAGCCAGTTCGATGTTCCCGTGGGCGCGCCGGCTCGATCCACGCCCGGTGCCCAGCTCTTGCCGGTCACGATTTCGCCGTCCTGTGTGAGCAGCGTGAACCAACCGTCGCTCCAGTGGATCGCCAGACCCATCGGCTGCTGCTGCCAGCATCCGGAGTTGATCGCGTCGATGCTCTTCACGGCGGCACCGTCGCTCGACAGGCACACGAAGAGATCCTCATCCTTCGTGACCGTGCCCACGCTCTGGGTGCGCCAGACGCCGACCCATTTCGCGGAATCGTCGTTGATCTTCACGGCCTGCCCGAAGCTGCTCGGCGTGTCACTGTCACGATCCGACGGTTCATACGAGAACTTCTCGAATCCGAATCGTCCCACGCGGATCGTGTCCAGCCAGCCGTCGGTCCAGCGCACGAACAGCACGCCGTCGCGGATACTCCATCCACCCTGTTCGCCCTTGGCGCCGTCCATGCCGCGGCTCCAGGTGCTGGTGGCCGAGCCGTCCTCGCGCAGGATCACGTTGAAGGTCTGGTTGCGCTCGTCGGTGAGCGCCCACGTACCCTCCACGGCGGCGGGATCGATCGCGACCAGGGGCTTGGAACCCATCGAGGCGGAATTCGACGCGCAGCCTGTCGCGAGCGCGACCAGCGTGATCCATGCGGCCATTCGCTTCATGGGCGCATGCTAACCCGTGCGAGGAGCGTCGGGCAGCCGGTCGGGATCCTGATCGCGCTGCAGGCGCGGCCATCCGTCGGGTCGCTCGGTTGGCGTTCGCAGCGCCCACGCCAGCAACGAGGAAAGCTCCACCGGCTTCCACTGCCAGCAATCGACGCCCACGTCGATCGCGCGCGGCATGACCGGCAGTCCACCATGCGCGTGACCGTGCAGCAGCACTGCGCCCTTGAACTGCCCTCGCCACAGTCGCAGCGGCCAGTGGCATGCATTCACGCGCACGTGGTCGGATGGCTCCCGCCAAGAGCGCAGATCATCGACCCTTTCAAAGAGCGACTTGAAGCGGCTGGAGGCAGGGTCATGATTTCCACGCACCAGCGCCACCCGTTTGCAGCGGATTTGTTCGCGCATGCGCCGCGCATGGGCGACCTGCGCCTTGCGACCCTCCGGGTGCGGGCCGCAGAAGTCGCCCAAGTGCAGCAGCAGGTCGCTGCGCATCACGCTGGCGTTGATCGCCTCCACCAGCGCCTCGTCCATCTCTGCGGCCGACGCGAAAGGACGCCCGAACATGGTCAGGGCGTCGGCTTCGCCAAAGTGCGTGTCGGCCGTCACCCAGATGCGCCGGGGCATGGAAGGCAGCGTACTGGCGGGCATCTGCGCCGTGCGCCTAGAGGGGCTATCGTGTGCGCCGTGAAGCGGGACTTCCTTCAGATCGAGGGGCTATCCAAGTCCGATCTCACCGCGCTCCTCGAACGCGCGGAGGCCAATCTTCCAATCGCCGAAGGGCGCGCGCCGCGCAAGGAACTGCTCGCTGGGCGCGTGATTGCGAACCTGTTTCTCGAAGATTCCACTCGAACGCGCTGCAGTTTCGAGACGGCGGTGCACCGGCTTGGCGGACAGGTGTTCAATCTCACCTCAGCCGGCTCAAGCGCCAGCAAGGGCGAAGGCCTGATTGACACCGCGCTGAATGTCGAGGCCATGGGGGTGGCGGCCATCGTGATTCGCACCAGCATCTCGGGTGGGCCCGCGATGGTGGCCAAGCGGGTCCGGATCCCGGTGATCAACGCAGGAGATGGCCGACACGAGCACCCCACTCAGGGACTGCTTGACATGGTGACCCTGCGGGAGTCGTTGGGATCGCTGGAAGGGCGTCGGATCGCGATCGTGGGGGACATCGCCAACAGTCGCGTGGCTCACTCGGCGCTGCAGGGCCTGACCACCATGGGTTCGGAGGTGCTGCTGGTCGGTCCGCCAACATTGCTCTCGGCGCACCAGATCGTCCACGATGGAACGGGACATGTTTCGATCACGCATGATCTTGATGCGATCATCGATGAAATTGATGCGATCATGCTTCTTCGGATCCAGTCCGAGCGTGGCGCAGGATCTGGGATTGCATCAGATTATAGGACTCTATTTGGTCTCACCCCTGAAAGGGCTTCCCGGCTCAAGCCCCACGCTGTGGTGCTTCACCCCGGTCCGGTGAACCGGGGCATCGAGATTGATGACTCGGTCGCAGACGAGCATGGCGGTGTTCGAATCCTGCGTCAGGTGACGCATGGGGTTGCAGCTCGCATGGCCGTGCTTGAAGCGCTGCTTGCGCACTGAAGGGCTGGGCGAATTTTCCGTTTCGCACGGCCAAAGTCCGAAAATATCCAAACTCCTCGAACGGGGCTGGATTGGTCGATGAAAGGCGACCGTGGGTGGTGGGTAGTCTTCCCCGACTCACGCGGCCCTACTCCTTCTCGATCGAGTTGACCACTTCCAGGATGACCCCGACTGTGCACTTCGCGCTTCGAATCATGACCCTTGTCGCGTCCCTTGCGGCCATGACCGCGTGCGAGACGAACGGCTGGCTCATTGATCCCCAGCGAACGGGCTATTTCCAGACGACTCCGACCGCGATCCCGATCCTGACCCGGATCGACGTGATCGAACAGGCGGCGGACACAAGCATCGTCTACACCCAGCCCTCGTCAGAGGACCTGATCCCGAACCAGCTGGAGTACAAGCTGGCACCGGGCGACGTGATCCGCGTCTCCATTCCGCAGCTCATCTCCGCGGACCAGACCGACATCTCCACGCGCGTGATCGACCAGTCCGGTCGCATTTCGCTGCCAATCATCGGACAGACTCCCGCCGCCGGACTGACCGTTGAGCAGCTGGAAGAGGATGTCAAGAAGCGTCTGGCAGGCGTCATCACCAATCCGAAGGCGTTCATCTCGGTCGAGGAGGCGCGGGCCTACCAGTTCCGCGTGCTCGGCTCGGTGGAGCAGCCTGGCCTGTTCGCCCTGAACAAGCCCGATCTGCGCGTGCTTGACGCGCTCGCGCTGGCGCGCGGAGCTGCGCCGACCACCACGCGGGTGCTGATCACGCGCGCCAAGGCGACTTCGTCCCAGTACGAGAACAGCTTCACGGGCGGAACCGCTCCGGTTTCAACGCCTGCCGACACTTCGGCGGGCACGGCTCCAGCGACCGTTCCTGTCGAGGCGGGCAAGCCCGCCGCTCCATCGACGCCTTCGGATTCCGCAATCGATGATCTGATCAATGCGCTTCCTGGATCCGCGCCCGTTGCGCCGCAGGCTGCGCCGACCGGTGCAGCGCCACAGCCAACCGCCGAAAAGCCTTCGGATACGCCGGCCACCACCGAGGCTCCGGCGGCGGCGCCTGCAGCCGAGCCCGCACCCGCAGGGCAACCGGAACCCGCGGCCGAACCCAAGCCAGCTCGCATGGGCATGCTTGGCAACAGTGCTCGTCAGGAGCCGCCGGTCGACATCGATTCACTGGAGCCAGCCAAGGCGAAGGACGTCGGAGCCGCGACCTCGGCGGTGCCCGAAGATGGTGATCGCTTCGTCTTCGATCCCGCCACGCAGGCGTGGGTGAAGATGGGTCGCAGCGGGGAAGTGCAGTCCGCCGCCGCGCCGGCATCGGCCGAATCCCCCGCTCCCGCGACTGTGGCGACCGATGCCACGCCTGGCTTGAAGACGGGTGAAGCCGCCCGTGCCCGAACGAAGAACCAGGCCAAGAAGGCTTTCGAGAGCCGTGTCATCGAGATCGACTACAACCAGCTCGTTCGTGGCGCGGCGAACCTGAACGTCATCATCCGACCCGACGACATGCTGTACTGCGACACGGGCGACGTGGGTGTGGTCTACATCGACGGCCTGATCGCTCGACCGGGCGTGTACAACCTTCCCACCTCGGGAAAGTTGACGCTGAGTCGTCTGGTGGCGGCCGCGGGCGGTCTTGGCGAGCTCGCGATTCCGCAGCGCGTGGATCTGGTCCGTCGCATCGGTACCGACAAGGAAGCCTGCATCCGCGTGAACCTTGCGGCCATCCGAAATCGATCCGAACCCGACATCTTCCTGCGCCCCGACGATCACATCAACATCGGCACCAACTTCTGGGCGACACCGCTGGCAGTGATCCGGAACGGCTTCCGCATGACCTACGGCTTCGGCTTCCTTGTGGACCGGAACTGGGGCAACGACATCTTCGGTGCACCGCCGGTCAATGTGGTCGGAAACTGAGCCCAAGAACGCGTGAACGGGACCGTGACGACCTCGTAGGCGTCCGGATGCCCCTCCCGCGGACAAACCCAGGAGAACGCGCGTGAGCCTGGCCCAACCCGCAATCCCGGCAGTCCGCTCCGATCGCGGCATCGAGATCGATGCCCGTCGGGCGATCTTGGCGGGTGCGATCGCTTTGGCGCTCTTCACAGTCGTCTTCTGGGATTGGCTTTCGAAGCAGGTCCGCTACTCGCTCAGTCATCCGTCGGACTGGGGTCACACGCTGCTCATCCCCTTCATCGGCGGATGGTTCGTGTGGTTGCGTCGCGAGGCGCTGTTGAAGTCCGAAGTGCGTCCGGCGTGGTCCGGTCTCGCGCTCGTGATCCTGGGCCTCGTGGGCTACGCGGTCTGCTCGCTCGGACCCGCGGCCCTGCAGCATCACAACATGCGGGGCGTCGCGGTGGGCATGACGCTCTTCGGTCTGGTGCTGCTCGTCATGGGCTGGCGTTGGATGCGATGGCTCTGGTTCCCACTTGCCTATGTGGTCGTGTTCGGCCAGTACGTGAGCGAGCGCTTCATCAGTGTGGTGACCTATCGACTGCAGGACATCTCCGCCAAGGGCGCGTATCTGCTGCTCAGCCTGTTCGGCATGGATGTGGACCTGACGGGCAACGTACTCACGGTGTTCGACTCGGGCAAGCCACATCTGCTGAACGTGGCCGAGGCGTGCAGCGGCATGCGCATGCTGGTCGCTTTCCTTGCACTGGGCGTGGCGATGGCGTACGTGAGCCTGCCGACGATCTGGCAGCGGGCGGCGCTGGTCCTGATGGGCGTGCCGGTGGCCGTGTTCGTGAACATGCTTCGCGTGGCCACGCTGGGCATGTTGACGTTGGTCAACCCCGAATTCGCTGCGGGCGAGTTCCACCATTTCATCGGACTGCTCTGGCTGGTGCCGGCATTCCTGCTCTATCTGCTCGTGCTGTGGATCCTGAGCAACCTGATCGTGACGGACCCGCAGGAGGCCGGCTATGCAGGTTGATCGTGGCGTGCGAAGCGCCTTCATCGCCGGATGCGCCGCGCTGGCCCTTGGCGGCGCCGGATTCCGCGTGGCGCTGGGTCAGTTGCAGGTCTACCTGAGGAAGGAGTCCGTCTCGCTGCGCGAGCCGCTGGATTCGCTGCCCGCGGCCCTTGGATCGTGGAAGCAGATCGGCAAGGACTCCGTGTTCTCCGACGCGCTGATCGAGGAGCTCGGCACGCAGAACTACCTGGACCGTTTCTACGCCATCGACGGAGACCCCGCGAAGGGACTCATGCAGGTGCACGCGGCGTACTACACCGGCATGATCGACGCCGTGCCGCACATTCCGGAACGGTGCTGGAACGCGAACGGTCTCGTGATGACCGGACAGCCGATGGTCCGTCCGGTGCAGTTGAGCCGCAACGGATGGGATGAGGCGAGCGGTCCCGTGCAACCGGGCTCTGGCGAGCGTTACGCGCTGGCGGAAGTCCGGGATCCCATCACGCGCAAGACCGAGATGGTGTCCATGCCGTTGGGCAAGATGGAGATGACCGTCACGGCGTTCCAGGATCCACGGAATCCGAAGGCCACCGCCCTCGGGGGGTACCTGTTCATCGCCAACGGCGCCGTGACGCCGTCGGCAATGGCGGTGCGAAACCTGAGCTTCAAGCTCTCGGATCGGTACGCCTACTATTGCAAGTTGCAGTTCTCCGCGCAGTTGCCGGGTGGCCCGGATGATGTCCTGCCTCAATTCGACCGCATGACCGCGGAACTGCTTGACACCATTCTTCCGCACCTCATGCGGTGCCTTCCGGACTGGCCCGCGATCGAACGCGGTGACACCGCGTCCACAAACTCCTCACCCAAGACGAACTGAACATGGCGAAGTCCAAGCTCAACCTGCGTTTCATCGGCATCTTCCTGGCGATCCTGGTGGTGGGCGTCGGCCTGATCGGTTTCGCGCTGTACTGGCAGCGCGTGGCCGGACCCGAGCGCAACTTCGCCGCCGGTGAGCGCTACATGAAGGATGGCGACTACCGCAAGGCGATCGGGTTCTTCGGGCGCGCCGTCAACCGGCGCCAGACCGAGGTGCGCTATCTGGAGGCGCTGGATCAGGCGCTGTCGCAGTTCGTGCCCGCCACCACCGACGAGGCGCGCGACTACTACAACCAGCTGATCGGTGTGCGTCTGCAGCGAGCCCGCGCGACACCCGAGGATCCCGCTCCGTGGCTGCGCGCGATGGAAACCCTGTACGACCGCAACAACGCGTTCAACGCGGACGTGCTGTGGCGTGAGTTCACGACCGAGGCCGAGAACGTGGCGCAGCGCATTCCAGCGACCGACCCGGCCCAGAACCGGCTCAAGTACTGGAAGGCCATCGGCTCGCTGCGTCGGTCCGAGACGATCACCGAGCAGGAGCGCCGGGACTCGGAGAAGCTGCTGGAGGAGGTCGTGGCTGTGGATCCCTCGATGGAAGACGCGTGGCTGGACCTGCTGCAATCGCAGGAAATGGGCGCGGAAAAGCTCTTGTCGGACCAGCGCGTGGGGGACGCGCGTCGCCTCTTTGAACAGCTGGACACGAACATCGCGCGCGCTCGGAAGGCGCTGCCAAACAGCTACGCATGGCGCATCGCGGAACTCAGGCGGTTGCGCGGGCGCGTGGATCGTCGCGAGCCTGGCGTGACCGGCGAACAGGTCGAGGACGCGCGCAAGAAGCTCTCCGAGGTGGCGGAAACGGTCCTGGACGACCGCGCCAAGACGCTGCAGATCGCCGCGGAATTGCTGAACGCACGCAGCAACGTGTGGCTGGATCGAGTCATCTCGCTGATGGAGGAGCGCATTCGCCGTCATCCGCAGGACATGGTCGCCCGACGCCTGCTGATGGTCGCCGCCACGCAGTCGAAGCCGGACCTTGCAAGCGAGGTCGCCGAGGAGACGCGCGGCATGCCGAACCTGCCCGTCTCGCTCGAGTCACTCGTGCAGGACGAGGCCCGCATGTATGCGGTGATCACGCTGTTCAACACCATGTTCGAGCGGTGGCGTCAGGAGCCCGACGAGGCGAAGCGCGCGGCCATGCTTCCACAGATGGCCTCGATGCGCGACGAGGCCGTGAAGTTCCTCGAGTCCATCGGTGAGCGCGGCACGTCGCAGCTGATCCAGGCGAAGGCGGCGATCGCCGAGAATCGCGTGGCCGATGCCGTGGCGCTGTTCGACACGATCCTGAAGGGCCAGGCCACGCCGCCCCCCGATGCGTACCTGTACGCGGCGTTCGCGAATCTTGCGCGTCGCGAGGCCGGTAGCGCCATGCGGGTCGCGAACGAGGGTATGGAGCGATACCCCGTCTACACCCCGCTGCTGATGATGCGCGGCGAGATCGAGTCCGCCACAGGTCGGTATGACCAGGCGCGGCGGACCTACGAGCGCGTGCTTGAGATCGATCCGTCCCTCGCCACCGCGAAGGCGAGGCTGGAGGGGCTGCGCGGCATGGAGATGACGGCCGCCGGTGCCGCCATGGCCAACCAGAGCGATGCGATCGCCGCGCTGCTTGGAAGTACCGAGCGAAAGTTGCTTACGCGCGATCTGGATGGAGCCGAGGCGGACCTGCTTGCGGGCTACAAGGGGATCAAGACGGATCCGCGCGACGCGCGACTGCTGGTCGCACTGGCGCAGTTCTACGCGCTGGTTCGGAACGATCCGGTGAAGGCGAAGGAATGGATCGACAAGGGACTGGAGGCGCAGCCGAACGAGGAGCGTCTGCTGCAGTTCAAGGCGGCGCTCTCGTCGAAGGACCCGCTGGATCGCGTGCTGGAGAGTGTCCGCCTGCAGTATCCGGACCCGCGCGTGCAGTCGGTCTATCGCTACCTCGCGCTGTCGGACCTCACGCGTGAGCTCGAGGAGACGCTGCTGATCCCCGACCTGCCCGAGGCGGACCGTACGATCGAGAAGGGTGCGCTGGATCGCGTGCGCGCGATGATGCCGAAGTCGCTCGATGAGGCGTTGAAGGCCGACCCACGCAGCGAAGCCCTGCTGGAGCGCGCTGCGCTGGACGCGGCTCAAGCCAAGGATTGGCAGACATGCGAACGCATCGCGGCGGTCGCCGATGACATCGGCGAACGCGGCATCGGTGCGACGCTGCGTGCACGTGCGTTGCTGGCGCAGGACAAGCAGAGCGAGGCGCTGCAGCTTCTGGAGGCCGCGCGTAAGGCGGGTGACGAGTCCCCGATGCTGCTTCGCCAGATCTGCCTCCTTCTGGAGCGTTCCGGCCGGCTGGAAGAGGCCGTTGAGGCGATCCGTCTTGCCTACGACCGCCGTCCCAACGAGATCAACACGGCACGTCTCTATGCCTTGATGCTGGATCGAAGCGGCCAGCGCACGCGTGCGCTCGACATTCTTCGGGAACTGGCGCGCGCGAATCCAACGAATCGCGACACCATGGACGCGTGGCTCATCATCGAGGCCCAGGTCGGCGACCGCACGGGCGCCTGCGCGATGCGCCGCCGTCTATACAACGACGCGCCCGGATTCCGCGCCAACTCGATGGCGCTGGCGCAGATGCTTCTGGAGAATCCCGGCGATCCAACCATCATGCTGGACGCCGAGGGTCGGCGGAAGTTCACGCCGGAGAAGCTGCAGGCGATGACGCCGCTGACACGCACCCGCGAATTGCAGCAGGCCGCGCAGGCCAACGTGGATCTGGGCATGCAGATCGTGGACCTTCTGCAGAAGCAGACGCCTGACGAGCCGCTGCTTGCGCTCATGAAGGCCCGAGCCCTTGCGCGCTTTGGACAGGTGAAGGAGGGCGAGGCGTCGTTGCGCGCGGACATCGCCAAGGTGCAGGGTGCGGCAGCGCTTCGACTCTGGCTCTCCCTCGGCGCGTACCTGGCCGAGAACGGCCAACCCGAGCGGGCCGCGGAGCCGTTTGCCGAGGCGATCAAGCTGCAGGATCCGGCGGTCCGCAACGCCGAGATCCAGGTGTCCGACTTCTGGTTCAACCGCCAGCAGTGGAAGCGTGCGCGGGACGTGCTGGAGCCGGTGGTTCAGGCGCTTTCGGGCGAGGCGCAGGCGAAGCTCGCGCTGCGACTGGCCGAGATCTGCCAGAACCTTCGCGACTACGAAGCGGCCGTCCGCTTCGTCGATCTGGCCGAGAAGACGCTGGGTGGCTCGGACAGCACCGTCGCGCTGTTGCGCGCCGCGATTCTTGGTGGTCAGGCCGAGGCCGCGATGGCCGCCGGCGACGGCGCCGCAGCCGCCACGGCCGCCGAGAAGTCGGTCGAGACATACAGGCGCGCGGCGGACATCGCCCCGAACAATTTCGTGGCGTGGGCTGGTCTGGCCGACGCGGAGCGAAACGCGTTCCTGCGCACGCGCGATCCTGCGCGCCTGCAGGCCGCCGAGAAGGCGGCGGATCGCGCGTTGGGGCTGCTGAGTACGTACCTGCCGGCGATCCGCGTGAAGAAGGATGTTTTGCTGGATCGCAACGACCTTCCGGCGGCGATCCTGCTGACTGAGCAATTCGTGCGGGCGGCGCCGCAGTCACAGGAAGGTCGACGACTGCTCATCGAGCTGCTGATGCGCTCGGAGAACCAGATCCGCGCGATCTTGGTGGCGGAGGAGGCTGCGCAGGTCGAGCCACGAAGCGCCGAGTGGCCGACGATCATCGCCACGATCAACCAGTCGCAGGGCAAGGAGCAGGAGGCCACGGCGGCTTTTGATCGCGCGTTCGCGACCGACCCGACCGAGGAGGCGCTCATGCGGGCGGTCAATTCGCGCGTGCAGCGAAAGGATGAGGACTGGGCCGGCGTGGTGACGCAACTGCGCGCGAATCCCAAGCTCGTGGCCACGAGCCCCGCGCTCCAGTGCGCGCTGGGTGCGGCGCTCATCAAATCCAAGCAGCGAGACGCCGGCCTGCAGGCGCTGCGCAACGCGCACGCCAGCATCCGCGAGGGTATCGCGAAGGGCACTTACCCCGCGGTCACCTGGGATCTCTGGTACCGCGCGCTCGCGCAGTCGTTCCTGGATCGACCGCAGGAGGGCGAAGCCTTCGCGCGTAACGCGCTCGCCGGCCAGGCACCGGACTTCCATCACCTGCGCGGCTTGTCCACGGTGTGGCGACAGCAGGGCAAGACCGGCACCGAATCCGCGATCAAGTACCTCGAGGAGGCTGCCGCCGCCGCCAAGGACGATGCGCAGCTCGCAAGTTCCGCGTTCATCGAGGCGGGTGAGATCGCTTACGTGATGGGAGAGTGTCAGCGTTCGCTGCCTCTCTTCGAGAAGGCGATCACGCTGCAGCCCGATTCGGCGCCGGCGCTGAACAACGCGGCCTTCGTGACCGCCAAGTGCGGCAACGCGCCGGACAAGGCCATCGCCTGGGCCACCAAGGCCGTCGAGATCGCGCCTCAGGTCGCCGACCTTCAGGACACCCTGGGGTACGTGCTGCTGAAGTCAGGAAAGGCACAGGAGTCGCTTGGGCCGTTGCAGCGTGCGGTCACCATGGCGCCCAGTGCCTCTCCCATCCTGCATCTGGCGGAGGCGCTGGCTGCCGCGGGCCGGAAGGACGAGGCGCGGTCTACGCTCGAGAGACTCGCCCCGCTCAAGCTGAACGACGAACAGGTCGCCGACCGCGACCGGATCATCAAGTCCCTCCAGTGAACGAGGACCACCCACCATGACTCGCGCCGCAACCCCGCCATCCACCCCGCGCCCCGCCCAAGGTCCGCAACGGTCCCGTCCGTCGGGTCCCGTGCTCGATCCCGTCCGCGTGCTTCGGCAGAATCTGCTGAAGATCGTTGCGGTGCTCGTGATCGGAGCCGTCGCCGGCGTCGGATTGAACTACGCCTTCGCGATCGCCTACCCGCTGTGGTCCTCGAAGGTGCTGTTCGAGCTCAAGAGCCAGCTTGAGGACGCGAACGCGCTGTCTGCGAAGGACATCACCACCGAGGACACGGTCGTGCGTCTTGCGCAGACGGAAGTGGCGCGCCTCACCAGCAAGGACAACCTGAAGTCCGCGCTGCAGAGGCCGGAAGTGCAGAAGACCGTCTGGAGCGAGGAGTACCGCGACGACAAGGGCGTGTTCATCGTCGAGGACGCGCTGCTGGATCTGGAGGACGAGCTGCGCTCCGGTCACCAGCGTGGCACCCAGATCTTCTACATCTCCATGCTGACGCACGTGCCCGAGGACGGTCCGATCATCCTGAACGCGATCGCGAAGACGTTCCGCACCAAGCGGCAGAACGACGAGGACTCGCGCTACTCCACCACGCTGAAGCAGTTCGAGAATCGCCGTCAGCAGCTCGACGACGCGATCCTGCAGAAGAAGCAGCAGACTCAGGACTTCATCAAGAAGAATCGGCTGACCAGCTTGACTGAGGCGAACAGCGAGAACCAGAAGACGCTGGAGAAGCTGCGCAACGACATTGCGCAGACGACGGCTGAGCTGAACACGGCGCAGACGCGACGTGCGCAGATCGAGAAAAAGCAACGCAACGAGCAGGGCATCAGCGACGATGACCGACGCCGCGCGCAGGAAGACCCCATTCTCCTGCAGTTGCAGCGTGACAACGAGGACCTGGCGCGCCGCTTCGCCGCCGTGAAGCAGCAGTTCGGCGCATCGCACCCCGACTACCTGCAGTTCCGCGCCCAGACCGACGCGGCGCGAGCCGCGTTCGAGCGGAAGCTCGAGGAAGTCCTGGCGCGCAACCTGGCGGCGGACTACAAGGACTCGTTCAACAGGGAGGAGTCCCTGACCGCGCTGCTGAAGCAGCAGAACGAGGACTTCGATAAGGCCACCGGCAAGGTCGAGGACTTCACCGCCAACATGGCCGAGATGCGATCGCTGGAGGACCAGCTGGATATCCTGCAGGAGCAGCGCAAGGAGATCGGCAAGACGATCCAGGACATCAACCTGGCGCTGGCGCGCGACGAGCGCAACCGCATCGAGATCGTGCAGGAGGCGATCAAGGCCCGCGAGATCACCTTCCCGCAGCTGAAGGTGATGATTCCCGCCTCGGCCGTGCTGATCACGGGCCTGTATGTGCTGATCCTGTTCGTGCGGGAGTTCCTGGATCAGCGCGTGAAGTACCCGAGCGATCTCGCGACGATTCCCGGCAAGATCCTGGGTGTCATCCCGGAGCTCAAGGATGATCCGGCCAAGCCGAAGCGTGCGGAGCTGGTGGTGCGGGAATCTCCGCGATCCATCATCGCCGAGAACTACCGGCAGCTGAGTTCGCAGGTCTACAAGGGCATGCAGGCATTCGGTGCGCGCACGCTGCTTGTGGTCAGCGCCATGCCCGAGGCGGGCACCACCACGGTCGTGCTGAATCTCGCGGCCTGCGAGGCCGCCGTCGGTCGTCGCGTGCTGCTGGTGGGTGGCAACATGCGGCGGCCCGGCCTGGCGCGAGCCCTCGGTTTGCCCCAGGGCCAGCCGGGTCTGGGCGAGGCGTTGATGGGTCAGGACCCCGCGGAACTCGTGGTCGAGGTGAGCCCAAACCTGTCGATGCTGGGTGCTGGTGCGCCGGCCAACCGCATCTTCGAGCGTCTGAATTCGGAACGGACCGATCAGCTGCTGGCGTGGGCGCGTGAGCACTACGACCTTGTGATCGTGGACGCACCCCCAAGCATCGTGGCGGGCGAGGCCCTCGTGCTTGCCAACAAGGTCGATGCGGCCATGGTGGTCGCGTGCGCGTGGAAGGACCAGCGCGGTCTGGTGATGAAGTTGGCAGGCCAGATCATGGACAGTCGCGCGCAGTTCCTCGGCGCCGTGCTGAACCGCATGCACATGACCGCTGGTGGGTATCTCCGCAAGAACGCCGAGGCCATGGCGGAGTACGCCGAGCACACCACCGCATTCGGTGGCGCGGACAGGGACGTGGATCCCGCCAAGGGCAAGAAGAGGGGCAAGCCGAAGGCGGCCTGATCCTGTGTCCACATCCGGACCCATCCTTGTGACAGGCGGAGCCGGCTTCATCGGCTCGCACCTCGTCGATCGACTGCTTGCCCGAGGCGAGCGGGTGATCGTCGTGGATGACCTGTCGACGGGAAGCGAGGCCAACCTTCGCGACGCCCGGATCCAAGCAGGCGATCGCCTGCATTTCATTCGAGCCACGGTCTCGGATGTCGCGCGGACCGATCTTTCCGAGGCGCCCAGCCGGATCTTCCATCTCGCGGCTGCGGTCGGTGTCAGGCGCGTGATGGAGCAGCCCGTGCAGTCCATCGAGACGAACGTGATCGAGACGTCGGCGGCGCTTCGGATCGCCGGACGACATGAGGCGCCCATCCTGATCGCCAGCAGCAGCGAGGTGTACGGCAAGGCCGCGAAACTTCCATTCGCCGAGGGCGACGATGTGGTGTACGGACCGACGGGCGTGGTCCGCTGGAGCTACGGCTGCGCGAAGGCGCTCGACGAGTGGCTGGGACTGGCCGCGTGGCGAGCCCAGGGGCTGCCGGTGGTGATCGCGCGCATCTTCAACACGGTGGGACCGCGGCAGATCGGCCGCTGGGGCATGGTGCTGCCTCGCTTCGTCGAGGCGGCGCTCGTGGGACGTGCGCTCGAGATCCACGGTGACGGGCTGCAGAGCCGATGCTTCGCCGACGTGCGCGACGTGACGTACGCGCTCGACGCGTTGCTTGGAAGCGCCGATGCCGCGGGCGGCGTGTTCAATGTGGGCTCCGACGAGCCGATCACGATCCGCGCGCTCGCGGAGCGGGTCGTGCGTCAATTGAAGAGCGGTTCCGCGTTGGTGCACCTGCCCTACGAAACGGCCTACGGGCCTGGCTTCGAGGATCTTCGTGCACGCCAGCCGGACTTGACGCGGATTCGTCGCGCCATCGGCTTCGCGCCGCGCATTGGTCTGGACCAGACCATCGCCGATCTGGCACAGGCCATTCGAACGGGCGCAGCGCACGGGGAGGCCGCATGAGCGCCGTCACCGCACCGCCCGCGCAGGCTGAAGGCGTGATCTTCGGTCCTCTGGAACTGCTCAACGGCTACGCGCCGGTGTTCCTCACGGCATTTGTGGTGACCCTGCTCGCCACGCCGATCGTCCGCAAGGTCGCCGTGAATGCCGGCATCGTCGACATGCCGGATCGACAGCGGAAGCTGCATTCGTATCCGGTGGCCTACCTTGGAGGTCTGGCGGTCTTCTTGGGAGTCGTCGCATCGCTGGTCGCGGCGGCGTTCCTGACGCGTGGCGAGGCAGGTCTGCTTCGTGTGGTGCCGTTCTCGGTGGTGATCGGCATGGTCGCCATCGTGTTCACCGGTCTGGCCGACGACATCTGGAAGTGGGATCCACGACTGAAGGTGGCGGGTCAGCTGGTGGCGGCGGCCGCGCTCGCGATCGAGGAAGTCGGACCGAAGCTGGCCGAGGGTGTGCTGATGCCCATATTCGGGCCTCCGGATCTCTCGTTGTTCAGCGTCGGCTCGTTGGTCATCCGGAACTCCGAACTTTTCTACTGGGTCGGGACGGCACTCGTCGCGCTGTTCGTGTTGGGAGGATGCAACTCCGCCAACCTGATCGATGGGCTGGACGGTCTGCTCTCGGGAACCACGGCGATCATGGCGATCGGCCTGCTCGGCATCAGCCTGATCATGGCCATGACGGATCCGGTCGTCGATCCTGAAATGTCGCTGGTCGGCATGCGCGTGATGCTTTCGCTGGCGTTGCTTGGGGCGACCCTGGGATTCCTGCCGTTCAATTTCAATCCCGCGATCATCTTCCTGGGCGACTGCGGAAGCCTGCTGCTTGGCTACCTGTGCGTCGTGATCATCATGAGCTTCGGCGAGAATGGTCAGACCGAGCTCGTCGTCGCGGGTCTGGTGGTGTTCTCGCTTCCGATCCTGGACACGGTGCTTGCCATCATTCGTCGCAAGATGGCCGGCATGCCGTTTCACAGCGCCGATAGCAATCACATCCACCATCTTCTGAAGCGCTCGCTGGGAACCGTGAAGCGCGCGGTGTTCGCGCTGTACGCGATCACGGTGTGCTTCGCGATCCTCGGGGTCGCGATGGCGGCGACGCGGCAATTGACGGGCACGCGCGTGCTGGCGGTGATGTCGCTGGCGTTCGCGTTCTTCGCCTTCATCTCGGCCATGGCGATCAAGACCGCTCGTCAGGCCAGCTGGCAGATCCAGATGAAGACGGCGGAGCGTGCGGCAGATGCCGCTCCGATCGCACCGACCGCCGAGCCTACGCCCGCGCGCGACCTGCACTGAGCCAAGCGCATGGAGTCCATCGGCCATCTCCCGGTGCTCGCGGCCGAGGTGCTGGAGGCGCTTGCGCCGGCTCCGGGCGAGACGGCCTTCGATGGCACCGCCGGGCGCGGGGGTCATGCCGAATTGATGGCGCGTCGGATCGGCCCGAGCGGCACGCTGGTGCTGATGGATCTGGATGCGGGCAATCTTGCGTTCGCGGCGGAGCGGATCCGTGCGCTCCCGCAGCCGCCGCGCGTGATTCCAGTGCACGGGAATTTCGATCGCATCGCATCGGTGCTGCAAAGTCAGGGGCTTCGGGCCGATGTGGTGATGGCGGACCTTGGCTTCGCGAGCACGCAAATGGATGACCCTGCGCGCGGCTTCGCGTTTCAGACCGAGGGACCGCTGGACATGCGGCTGGATCGATCACAGGGGCCCACCGCTGCGGAGTTGCTTGGTCGCATGCGCGAGTCGGAGTTGGCGGACCTCATCTACAACCTGGGCGAGGATCCCTTTGCGCGCCGAATCGCACGTGCCATCATCGATCGACGGAACGAGGGCGGCCTGCGAACGACACAAGATCTTTCTCAGGCTGTGGTAAGAGCTTATGGAGCTCGCGCTCGGCAGAGTCGCGTCCATCCCGCAACGCGAACCTTCATGGCTCTCCGGATCGCGGTGAATGGAGAGTTGAACAGTCTGAATAACTTCCTTTCGGACCTTGGGAAAGCAGCCTCAGAGGCGGCATCTGGACCCGCCTCGTGGCTGGCGGTGGGAGGTCGCGTGGCAATTCTGTCCTTCCACAGCCTCGAGGACCGATCCACAAAGAGAGCTTTCGCGGACTGGGAACGCCAAGGATGGGCCACCCGGATCACGCGCAAGCCCATGGTGGCAAGCGAGATGGAGCAACGAGACAATCCCCGTTCTCGGTCGGCCAAGCTGAGGGCCGCCCGAATCGAGTCGCGGAAGGAGGATGCTTCCGCGGCGGGGTGATGGACGAATGCACGGACGGCAGCACGTCCGGGCGCAACGCAAGGATGCGACATGACACGAGAGAACAAGTTGGCGCTGGTGGTCGGTTTCGGACTCCTGCTCTTCGTGGGAATCCTGGTGAGCGATCACTTCAGCGCGGCCCATCGTCAGGAATCCGTCGCCTTCGGCGTGGCATCGACCGCGAGTGATCGCGCGCCACGTTCGATCTCGCTGGCGCCAATGCCCGCGGCGGGCACGGTGTCGCTGCAGCCGCAGCAGCTTGAGCCAAGCGGCACGGGGATCCAGCAGGCCAGCGCCGTCACGCCGATCTCGTCGATGCCCGCAACCCAGCAGGTCAGTTCGACCGTCCAGCCGGTGGGTTCCACGCCACAAGCGGAGACCCGTCGCGTGGCGTCGAAGCAGGAGAGCGAGCCAGGCGTGAAGATGCACCCGATCGCCGATGGCGAGACGCTCTACGCGATCTGCAAGCGTGAGTACGGAGATGGTTCGCTGTCGACGGCGCTCGCGAAGTACAACCGCAAGGCGGTTCCGGATCCGACCCGCATCCGCAAGGGCGTGACGATCCGCATTCCGCCCGTCGAGGTGCTGAAGCCCGGCGCCGCGCGCAAGACCGAGTCGGCGAGCGTGCCCGCTGTGGCGCCCGAGACGCCCGTGGCCGCGATGGCCGCAGCAGACATCGTGACCATCGATTCGCGCACACCGATCGGCGGCGAAGTGACGCTTGAGGTGAAGCCGCAGCCAGAGTCCAAGGCCAAGGCCGCGACGAAGCCCGCCGCGAAGCCCGCGCCCAAGCAGCCCGCGAAGAAGCCGACGAAGAAGCCGGTCGCCGCCAAGGGCGCTGATCGCTGAATCGCATTGCGCATGTTCGGTAAGAGCATCGCCATCGTGTTCGCGCTGGGCCTGATGGCCACGGCGCTGTTGGCGTTGCGGCATCAGCGCTTCGAGCAGGTGGCCGAGATCTCGCGCGGTCATTGGCGGCTGCAGGAACAGGAGCGTGACATCGGCCGGCGACGCGCCGCGGTGGCGACGGCCGTCAAGCCCGATGCCGTTCGCAAGGCGATCGCGGCGTTGAAGCTGGATTGGCAGCCGATTCCGTACCGTATGGATGCGCCGAACAAGCCCACGCAGCCCCGACTGGCCACTCGTCAGGAGCCGGACGAGGAGCGCGATCGGCCGACCGTGGAGTTCGGCGGATGATGCGCCAGTCGATCACGAGTGTTTCCGAGGTGCAGGCGTGGCGTACCCGGAGTTGCGGCCGCGTGCTCGTGTCCTGCGTGATCGTGGCTCTGCTTGGAACGTCCGCCCGCATCGCGTGGCTGAAGACGAATCCGAACGAGCAACTCGAGCGCGCTGCAGGCACGCATCGCAGTGACGCGCGCGAACTCGCCGAGCGCGGCCAGATCCTGGATCGGCGGGGCCGTGTGCTTGCGACCAGCCTGATGGCACGTCGCGTGTTCGTGGATCCCGCGCTCATCTGGGAGCACGGATGGGAGCGTGTCCGCAAGGCGCAGAGGGCGGATCCCGACTCGCAGGCCACGGCGGATCCGTTCAAGGACATCTCGCTGGCGCTCGGCAGCATTCTGGAAAGGCGGCCTTCCGAGATCGAAGCGGAGCTGCGTCGCCGTGCGGAAGACCGCTACCACATCGTGGCCGAGGGCCTCAGCGATGCGCAGGTGGCCGAGATCCGACGCCTGAATCTGAAGGGTGTCGGCGTGGAGAGCTATCCCGAGCGCACCTATCCGGCGGGCGACATCGCCGCGCAGGTGGTAGGACGCATCGGTACGGAACGCAAGGGTCAGTCGGGTGCGGAGCTGGCGCATGACACTGCCATGCAGGGCTCGGATGGCAATCTGGCGTTCCTGCGAGACGCGCGCATGCGGCCGCTGTGGATCGATGAGCGCGACTACCGCCCTTCGAAGGATGGCGAGGATGTGCGGCTGTCGATCGATCTGGTGGTGCAGGAGATCGCCGAACGCAACCTGCGTGAGGCGGTGAAGGGTTTCCATGCGGGCGGCGGTCGTTGCGTGGTCATGGATGTCGAGACAGGCGACATCCTGGCGATCGCGGACGCGCTGACCCCGCGTCGCGGCTGGACCGAGGTCACCACGGATCCGTCACGCGGCATCCATCCGTCGCTCGGCCGCAACCGGAACGTCACCGATCCCTACGAGCCGGGCTCCACGTTCAAGCCCTTCGTCTGGGCCGTCGCAACCGAGCTTGGGAAGTTCAAGCCAGAATCCGTGCTTCCGCTGGGCCACGGTCCCTACCGCACGCCCTTCGGACGCCTGATCACGGACGTGAAGTACTACGGCCCTGTCTCGTGGAAGACCGTGCTCATGAAGAGCCTCAATCTGGGCATGGTGAAGGCCGCCGAGCGCATGACCTTCGCACAGATGCAGGACGCGGTACGGCGCTTCGGCTTCGGCCAGCGCACGAACGTCGGCATTCCTGGCGAGAGCGAAGGCCGTGTGACTTCGTCGAAGTCATGGTCGAAGTACACGCAGTCCAGCGTGTGCATGGGTTACGAGATCAGCGTGACGCCGGTGCAGATGGTGCAGGCCTTCAGCGCGTTCTGCCGTGACGGCACGATGGTGCCGGCGCGACTGATGCTTGGCAGTGCGGAGGCCGAGCGCCCCAGCGCACTGGCCGCCAAGCGGGTGCTGCCCGAGGCGATCGCGCTGCAGGCGCGCGAGGCGATGGAGGGTGTGGTCACCGAGGGCACCGGTCGCAAGGCGCAGAGCGCGCTCTACCGCATGTTCGGCAAGTCGGGCACCGCGCACTTGGCCAAGCCGAAGGGCCAAGGCAAGGGCTACTACGACGATCGATACACCGCCTCGTTCATCGCCGGCGCGCCCTATCGAAACCCACGCATCGTGTGCCTGACGGTGATCGACGATCCGGACAAGGGCAAGGGTCACTTCGGCGGAAGCATCGCGGGCCCCGTGTGCCGCGACGTGATCGATGAGACGCTGGAGTACATGGGTGTCACGCCCGATCAGGACCCCAAGAGGGCCGAGCAACTCGCGAGCGTCCGGAACGAGCCGGATCGTCACTGATCCGGCTCGTTGAGCGCGCCTGCGGCGTTTCGAGGCCCGCGCGTGTCCCAGATCGCGAGCCCACCGCCCACGTCCAACGTCACGACATGCGACGCGCTCGGCGAGAACTCCACCGCATGCACCATTCGGCCTGGTGGATGCCCGAGCACGCTGATCAGCTGCTCGCCTGTGGCGCGCTCGGATACCGCCCGCCGGCACCGGAGGCGATCACGGCTGGACCGCCCTCCGCTTCGCTCCGGGCCGTCCAGCAGCGGCTTCCGAATCGGACGACTACTGCGTAGACGGTGGACTCAACAGCGGGGGAGGGTCAAGGCCACTATCGGTGAGCAGCAACGCGTCATCGAACTGCGCGAGATGCTCCACGTCCACCCCAAGCGGAATGGTGCGGACAAGGCCGCCGCGCTTCTCGCGTCGATGATGCCGTCGGAAGTCGACCAGGAATTGGCCCATCGCACGCGCCATCGATCCAAAAAAGTGCCGGCGATTCTCGAAGTTGGGTGGCGTTCCGGATCCCTTGAAGACCTTCAGGAACACCTCGTGCACAAGGGTGGTCGGGCCCGGCTGGCCCACGCCGTTGAGCGGGGTCGGGCCCAGCACGCGACGCGCGGTGTCGCGCAGGTCCTCGTACATGCCCCCCCAGACGCGTGCAGCTGCCTGCTCATCCCCGGAAGCGGCGAGGTTCACAAGCTGCGTCATGTCATTGAAAACAGGTCCATCCCCGGACATTCGAAAAATGTATCGAAACCCGTGCGCTTGTCCATCAGTTTGTCGCATGAGAGGTGGGCGATTTCAGCGCCCGCCGAGCTCTTGCGGGGAATTCCGTTTTCCGGGGCAACGCCTTTTCGGGCGAAGCGACGAATTCCTCGATCGCCTGTTTCCGCTTTTGGATTCCTGTCGTCGAGGAAATCGAGCGGAGCACAAGGATCAGATAACTCCCATGCGACCTCACACGCACGGTGTGGATCAAGCGTGAACTTTCCGAGTCGGGTCATCGCGCGGATCAGACGCCCAGCAGCAGCCGCTCGGGCTTCTCGATCGCGTTCTTCACCTGCACCAGGAAGCCCACCGCCTCGGCTCCGTCCACGATGCGGTGGTCGTAGCTGAGGGCCAGGTACATCATGGGCCGGATCACGACGTGGCCCGGGTTCTTCGGGCACTCCACTGCGCGGTTCTTGATGGCGTGCATGCCCAGAATGCCCGACTGCGGCGGGTTCAGGATGGGCGTGCTCATCAGGCTGCCGTAAATGCCGCCGTTGGTGATGGTGAAGGTGCCGCCGGTCATGTCGTCGACCATCAGCTTGCCGTCACGCGCCTTGAGCGCGAGATCCTTGATGCCCTGTTCCACCTGCGCGATGCTCATGGCATGCGCGTTGCGCACCACCGGCACCATCAGGCCCTTGTCGGTGCCCACGGCGACCGACACGTCCACGAAGTCGTGGAACTCGATCTCGTCGCCCACGATGCTGGCGTTCGCGCGCGGGTACTTCTCCAGCGCACTCACCACGGCCTTCACGAAGAAGCCCATGAAGCCCAAGCCCACACCGTGGCGCTTCTCGAAGCTCTCCTTGTGCTCGGCACGCAGGCGCATGACCTCGGTCATGTCGCACTCGTTGAAGGTGGTGAGCATGGCCGTGGTGTTCTTGGCCATGACGAGGCGCTCGGCGATGCGCGCGCGCAGCTTGGTCATGCGCTCGCGACGCACGCCGCGGCTGCCGGTGAACTGGAAGGCGGGGGCAGCGGACGCCTTCGCCGGGGCGGCACCCGCGGCGCCAGAGGGCGCCGCCGAAACAGGCGCGCCGGCGTGCTCCACATCAGCCTTCGTCACGCGGCCACCGGGGCCAGTGCCCTCGATCTTCGCGATGTCCACGCCCTTGTCGGCGGCCATCTTCTTCGCCACGCTGGTGGCCTTCGGTTCCACGGCCTCGGCGGCCTTCGCGGTGGGCGCGGTAGCCACGGCACCCGCCGGTCGCTTGGCCTTCTCGTCGATCTTCGCCACGATGGCGCCGACCTTCTGGTCGCTTCCGCTCTGCGCGGTCACCTTCAGGGTGCCGGTGGCGGGGGCCAGCAGTTCCAGCGTGGCCTTGTCGCTCTCGATCTCGTTGAGCAGCTCGTCCTTCTCCACCCAGTCGCCGTCGCCGCGCTTCCACGCGCCGATGCGCACTTCGGTGATGCTTTCGCCGGGGCTGGGAATGGTCACGTCGGTCATGGTCGGGTCTCCGTGCGTGCGGCGCATTCAGCGGCCGCGGTTCGCGATCAGTGCTTGGCCGCGGCTGGGGCCGGGACCTTGGCGTCCTTGCTCTTGTCGTCGCCCTTCACCGCGCCGATGGCGTCGGTGAGGATGCGCTCCTGCTGCTGATTGTGCATCTTCAGGCTTCCCACGGCGGGACTCGCCGAGTCGGGGCGGCCGATGTACTGCACGGCGCGGCCCGGGAAGTGGTCCATCATCTGCGCCTGCACGAAGCGCCATGCGCCCATGTTGCGCGGCTCGTCCTGCACCCAGGCGACTTCGGCCTTCGCGAAGCGTTCGAGGATCGGCTTGAGCTCGTCGGCGGGGAACGGATGCAGCTGCTCCACGCGCACGATGGCGATGTCCTTCGCGCCGGTCTTGGCTCGGCGATCGAACAGTTCGTGGAAGATCTTGCCCGAGCACAGCACCAGGCGACGCGTGGCCTCGGGCGCGGGCGCGCCCTCGTCGGCGATGACGCGCTTCCATGAACCCTTCGTGAAATCCTTCAGCGGGCTGCACGCCGCCGGCAGTCGCAGCATGCTCTTGGGCGTCATGATCACGAGCGGCTTGCGGAAGTTCACCTTCATCTGGCGACGCAGCAGGTGGAAGACCTGCGCGGTCGTGGTGGGCTGGCAGACCACCATGTTGTCGCCGGCGCAGAGCTGCAGGAAGCGCTCGAGGCGCGCGCTCGAGTGCTCGGGGCCCTGGCCCTCGTAGCCGTGGGGCAGCTGCAGCACGAGGCCGCTGGAGCGGTGCCACTTGGCCTCGGCGCTGGCGATGAACTGGTCGATGATCACCTGCGCGCCATTGCCGAAGTCGCCGAACTGCGCTTCCCAGATGATGAGCATGCGCGGGTCGGTGAGCGAGTAGCCGTACTCGTAGCCCAGCACGGCCTGCTCGGTGAGCGGGCTGTTGTGCACGCAGAACTTCGCCTGATCGGGGCCCAGCTGGTTCAGCGCCGCGTGACCTTCGCCGGTCTGCTGGCAGCGCACCATGGCGTGGCGGCTGCTGAAGGTGCCGCGTTCCACGTCCTGGCCGGTGAGACGGATGGGATGGCCTTCGAGCAGCAGGCTGCCGAAGGCGAGCATCTCGCCAAGACCCCAGTCGATGCCCGCGTCACCGCCCAGCTTGGCGCGCTGCTCGAGCAGTCGCGCGATGTTCTTGTGCGGGGTGACGCCGGCGGGCGTGCTGCCCAGGGCGCCCGCGATGTTGCGCAGCGTGGCCTCGGCCACGCCGGTCTCGATGGCGGCGTTGGCGTACTGGCCCGTCAGGCCCGACCAGATGTGCTGGAAGGGATTGATGCCCGGGGCGACGGCCTTCTCCCTGGTGCGGGTCTGCGCCTCGTCCATGCGCTTGTGCAGCGCTTCGTGCATGCCGTCGACCTCGGCCTTGCTCGCCACGCCTTCCTGTTCCAGCAGCGTGGCGTACTGCCGCGTGATGCTGCCGTGCTTGCGCACGCGCTGGTACATGAGCGGCTGCGTGAAGTTGGGCTCGTCGGTCTCGTTGTGGCCGTTCTTGCGGAAGCACCACATGTCGATCACGACGTCGGTGCCGAAGTTCTGGCGCCACTCCAGCGCGAGGCGCGCGACCCACGCGCAGGCCTCGGGGTCGTCGCCGTTCACGTGGAAGATGGGCGCGTCCACCATCTTCGCGATCTCGGTGCAGTAGGTGCCGCTGAAGAGGTCGCGCTGGTCGGTGGTGAAGCCCACCTGATTGTTGATGATGATGTGGATGGTGCCGCCCACGGTGTAGCCGTCGAGGCGCGCCATGTTCAGGCACTCGGCCACCACGCCCTGGCCGGGGAACGCTGCGTCGCCGTGCAGCACGATGGGCACCACGGTGCCGCGACGCTCGGTGTCGCCGGCCAGACGCTGCTTCGCGCGGCAGCGACCCATGACCACACTGGTGACGAACTCGAGGTGGCTGGGGTTGGCCGCCAGCGTGAGGTGCACGGGCTGGCCGGTGCTGGTGGTGACGTCGCTGCTGTAGCCCTGGTGGTACTTCACGTCACCGCCGCCCGACAGGAAGTCCTCGGTCCAGGCCTCCTCGAACTCGGTGAAGATCTGGTCGAAGTTCTTGTGCAGCACGTTCGCGAGCACGTTCAGGCGGCCGCGGTGCGCCATGCCGAAGCTGAACTCGCGGATGCCGTTCGCCGGGCCCTGCTCCACGATGGTGTCGAGCAGCGGGATCAGGCTCTCGCCGCCTTCCAGACCGAAACGCTTCTTGCCGATGTAGCGCTTCTCGAGGAAGGTCTCGAAGCCTTCCGCGGCGACGAGGCGCTCCAGCAGGCGCTTGCGGATCGCCGCGTCGAACTGCGGCTTGTTGCGCACGCTCTCCATGCGCTGCTGCAGCCAGCGGCGCTTGTCGCGGTGCTGCACGTGCTCGTACTCCACGCCGATGTGGCCGCAGTAGGTTTCCTCGAGCAGGTTCACGATGTCGGCCAGTGGCGACGGGTTCGGCAGCGGCAGCGAGCCGGGGTCGAACGACGACGCCAGATCGGCGTCGGTGAGGTCGAAGGATTCCAGCGTGAGCTGTTCGGGGAAGGGGCGGTCGGTGCCGAGCGGGTCCAGGTCCGCCGCGAGGTGGCCGAGGTTGCGGTAGGCGTAGATGAGGCTGTCGACCTTGCTCTGTGAGCCGCGAGGTCCGGCGGTGGTCGGGGCGGGAGCGGGGGTGGCAGCGGTCGGAGCAGGGGCGGAAGTTGCGGTCGCGGAACCGTCAGCCTTCGCCGGCTCGGGCGCGCGCTCGTAACCCAACTCGAAGCCCTGGAAGAAGGTGCGCCAATCGGCGCCGACGCTGTTCGGATCCTTCTGCCACTGGCGGTACTGCGCGTCCAGGAAGGCCGGGTCGAGGCCGTTCACCTGAGGCGGCAGGGCGGGGGAAGGATTCGATCGCGACGGGGTGCTCAAGCGAGGTCTCCGAGTGGCCGCGCGGGGCCCTGCCGGCGGTGTCGGCAACTGGCCGGCACGGAGGGCGAGGTTCGACGCTGAAACTGCCTGATTCTAGCGGTTTTTCGCCTGCCTGCGGGGGTGGATTTGGGGCGTTGGGTTGGTGGAAATGGGCGGTGGGCGCCTCGGCCGCGGGGCGTATCGCCTCAATGGCCGCTCGGGACCGGGTGGTGTCCCTGGCTGCGCCCTGAGGTGCTCGCTGGTGGGAATCATGGGGCACCAAGCGATTTTCAAGGTTGTCAAGTTGATCGATTTTGATTTGCCGTGGTTTGGTGCCACAATTTCGCCGTATTCCACACTTTCCCGAGGTCCAGACCCAATGTCCAGCCTGAGAAGCCGCGTCCGCTCACTGTGCGCAACCCTGCACCGGATGGCGCTTGCCGCCGCCATGAGCGTGCTGTGCGCGCTGGCAGTGGCCAACCCGCCGTGCCCGAGTGATCTCGACGGCAATGGCTTCGTCGACACCGCCGACATCAGCCTTGTGCTGCTCGACTTCGGCGCCTGCCCGGTCAACCCACCCACCATCACCAGCGTGAGCCCGGCCTTTGGCCCCGCCGAGGGTGGCACCACCATCACCATCACGGGTACGGAACTTGCAGACGCCACGGCCGTGACCGTGCGCGGCAACGCGGCCACCAGCGTGGTGGTGGTGAGCGACACCACCGTGACCGCGGTCACGCCGCCAGGTTCGGAGGGCGCGGCGAACGTACAGGTGACCACTCCGGGCGGCACGGCCACCATCAGCGGGGGCTTCACCTATGGCAACGCGCCGCCTGCTTGGTACACGGTGCTGGAGCAGGCCCCCGACGCGGCGGTGGTCTATGACGCAAGTCTGCGCTCGGCCATCACCGCCACCGGCCTGCCATGGCGCGTGCGTGACAACGGCACCGGCATCGAGATGATGCTGATCCCGCCTGGCACATTCAACATGGGTTGCAGCGCGTCGCAGTCGCATGGGTGCTTGAGCATTGAGAGCCCCGTGCACCAAGTGAACCTGACAAACGCGTTCTACATGGGTCGGTACGAAGTCACGCAAGCGCAGTGGCAGGCGAGTATGGGTAACAATCCGAGTTACTTCCAAAGCGCGAGCCCAGAGGTGCCCCTCGAGCAAGTCCCGCAGCGACCTGTGGAGCAGGTGAGTTGGAACACGATCCAAGGCTTCCTGAGCCAGACGGGCATGCGACTACCGACGGAAGCGGAGTGGGAGTACGCGTACCGAGCCGGCACAACGACGGCGTTCCACGGCTACACGGGACAGATGAGTGGCACGAACGACGACAGCCTGCTTGAGAA